>Ga0307517_10008268_pt1 | contig 14955 bp, 16 predicted proteins | sample 23_EM_MG_FD_194515 | JGI IMG/M metagenome (GOLD analysis project Ga0307517, IMG submission 194515) | Populus trichocarpa ectomycorrhiza microbial communities from riparian zone in the Pacific Northwest, United States - 23_EM | ecosystem: Host-associated > Plants > Roots > Unclassified | place... | reverse complement strand
TGTAGCAAAAACGCCCTTGTCGACAGTTTGTCAACTTTTACTCGAATTAGTTGTTTACTCAATGCTCCGGCTATTGGACATCTTGATCGGCAATCAAACTTCTATTCAGGATAAAGTCGTCAAACTGTCGACAAGGGCATTTTTGCTACAGAAATATGACTAAAGTCCGAATTCGCTTTTTACTGAGCATGACATATGACTGAACGATCGGTCGTAATAGTACAGTAGTCTACGAGGTGCGTGGAAGCAGGCGACTGCACGTCGACTGCTCCACGGGGCGAAGGTCGATGGAGTGGGTGGATGAACCCTTTCCACTGATCCTCCTCTACCGGGTTGGGTTTGGGTGGTGGGGCATGAGATGCAGCCGGTGGTAGGGTAGGAACGGGTGGGTGGGGAAAAGAAAACAGGTCCGAGACAAGGCGTATGGAGGCGGGGCAAGGGAATGTTTTGTGGATTAAGTTAGTGATAGTATGAGTAAGTAAGTAATTAAGTAAATGTGTTGCGATGGCGCTGACCCCAAGAAGGCACGCCCACGTGACGGGTCTCGGGTATTTCCAAATGGGAGAATGGCCCGAGATGGATGGGATCCGGATGGGGCCTCAATTTTGATGAATATCTGGTACGCGGTCGAAAAACTTGAAGACAAATAGGAGAGTTTGGATGCGGATGGGAGATTGTCTGAGGAATAGGTTCACGAATTCATGGTGGAGCAGCAGTAGGAAGTTGCGCACCGGATCGTTGATACTTCCCTCTGCGGGTCTTATACTCTAACACTCGTTAACAGTAGGAAATGGGAATAACAACGCGGTGACTTACCGGAGCTCGCATACATCCTTCCACTCATGTTCGTTGTGACTTCAGCACTGCGTGCGGATCGAGCGGAATTTAAAGGACAGAGGGGCGGTGTTCGAGCAGTGATGATTTTGGATAAAAGGATATCGAGCCATCCTATTATCCTGTTGCGAGGCGTGAAGAATCGGGCGAGATATCAAACGATGTGATTTTCGCTCGTTGGAACTGATCCGTAACGGGCAGTCGGATGGGGGAGGCCGAGCCACACGAAATCCACGGAGATCTGAGGCCAGTGCTGGCTTCAGCGCCAGCATTTGCACCCAAAACCAAGGTGCCTTGATGACATAGCATTCTTTGGATATCGATCATCCCAAACCAACACGTACTGACCTTTCGAATGGAAATAGAACAGAGAAAACCACCAGTTAGTGTAGTTGCCGGTTGATGAGCTCACCGTTTATACCCTCAGATGAAAATTATAATGTGATAATTTGAGTGGATACATCGACGAGGAACTCGCCGGGTGGACGCAGAGAGAGTGAGGGTTTTTGGAATGAAAAAGAATCCGTTTATTGTTCCGGTGAACTCATTTGCACGGAAACGAAGAGAAGGAAAGTATTGTATGCTTCTGGTCGAGTTCGTCATCGTTGCGCTTCCATACCAATTGAACCAACTATTCTTCCTCTCACATAAGACGTACGTAGTGCCGAGATCGCCAAAAGTACAATTCAACATGGGCGGGGGGCGCTCCTAGATCTAAAACGATAGCCACAAGTGAGTTATGATCGAAAGGAGGGATGCCGAATAGGGTGAGTATTGAAGTGTTCGCCGCATCTGTCGTTTCAGTTTCCTCAGCACCGGGGAGAATGGAGAGATACGTGGGTAGGCGAGCTCTGGTATTTCGGGGTGTTGTTGCTCCAACTTCTTCGTGTCAACGAGCGTTACCACTGTGGAGATGTTTGAGAATGGTGTAGCGACGGTGGAAGTAAGACTGTCCACGCACTATCCCACTGTCGCTCTCCATCATAACCCGTTCCTCTGCCCAACGATCTTGGAGGCAGATGCATCCATCCTGGGGCCAGGCTGCGACAGACTTGTGCAACGCTATGGGGGCTCGTGGATGTTTGTCTAAGTACACGTGAAATATACGCGTGCTCATCCGGAGTGAAGACGAGCAGCGGCAACAGCTAGGGGATTGATATGAGCCTGATAAGTGCCTAATCTTATGGACTTCAATACAAGCCCCACTTACGTTAGAATTGAGCCTAAGAGCAAGTCAATTGAGCCTTCGAAATCGGATACTTTGCCTTGCTTGAATCGCAACACGCCAGCAAAAAAAAAAAAAAAAAAAACAAGAATAAATTCCAGCAAGCGCACGTGGAAAAACGCCTCAGCTAGCTGACAGACGACCTCTTTGTTGTCAAAAATTTTATTGGCTCTAGGCGATCGAGGTTTCTTGTTTCGCCATCACGAAGGTGATTTGTGTTCGGTTCTGTCAGGCCATCTGACCAAACAGGGTTGCCTCGGCGCGAATTTGAAGAACGACACGGCTTGTGAGAATTGAGTGGAACATAAGCTCCATCCTAGGCTGGATCCTGAGTACGTGTTTGGAGAAGCAGACTGGATGCTTACGGTGTGACGAGCAGTGTATACTGAAGCTAATATTCTGACGTTAATTGTAGGAAAGTCGAATGGATGTTACCAACTTAGAGAAATTATTGGGGTGACGAGGAGATTGAGAAGCGAGAAGACTATTAAGTATCAATAGTGCTAATTCACAGCTTAGACGCTGCTGCCTGATCCTCTCGCGGAAGAGAGGGACAAGGAGTAGAATGTATAAGTACTCCGGAAACTCGGCACGTTGTCGTTTGTTCCAGTTTCCTCGTGTTCATATACTGTTGGGGGAAAAGGTGTACTGCCGCTGTTGGATATGTGTGAAGTCAGGGTACAGAAACGGACATAAGGCTGACCATATACGCACCATCCCGTCGCCATGCTCGATTGTGACCCATTAGCTCTACCCACCCATTTCTCTTATTCGCGTCCAGGCCCCATGCATCTCGTTACCATATTACACAGTCATTGAGATCGACTACTTGGTTCCCGGTATCGCGGGTAGGCGGCCACTGCACTCGGATGGGAGGATATGCAGTTGTGGGCAGGTTGGGCCGCGCGGAGCATCAAGTTGGCCAGATTTGCGAGTTGACTGGACACGACTGTACTGTTCCACCCAATGACAGAGGATGGGCGCGTCGGCTCGCTGACGCGAAAGGGAATGTTCTTCATCTGGGATACGCAGGACACGCAGTCGGTGAGGAGATTCAGTGAATTGACGGGGTAAAACACTGACCATGTGAGCTCAATCCCATTCGTTCGCCAACTGGTTGGCTGAGCGGTTCCTCCTTGCCCGCCTGATTCGACTTGAACACAGCCTCAAAGATTACCCTCGACACAGCGGGACGCTGAGAAGCAACGGAGTGAAGGGCTCAGGTGATGTGGGCTTCGGTAATCCGTGTAGCCCTTCCAGTAATGAAGTCTCCGAGTCTCGCGCTGGCATCGAAAGATGCGTCGCCGCTATTGGAATTGTGAGCATCCGATTGCTTTTGACGACGAAGGAAAGGACTGACCAGGCGAGCGCCTCGCCATGGAGCTCCTTTTTCCAAATAATCCCCGCCACACCCCATAGATAGTCGAAAGTGAACCACGAATGAGGTATAAGAGTTGTCACCGTTGTTGTGGGGCGGTGATCGTAGGCCTATGCTAGATCGTAGAGCGTGTTCCAAACCTTGCCATTAATGGAAGCTGGTTCAAGGCGCATTAGTCGCTAGTCTGTGAATTCGGATGATAAGTCTTGGCCTCGTATGAATCGACTCTACACGAGGGAGGCCAGATCGGGGAGACCGTGGGTAGGGTAGATTGGAGGCTGGTCACGAAAGAAAAAATCTGGTGTGAAATGTAGGAAACGATGATAGAGGCCAGGCTAAAACTCACATATCCTGATCTAGCACAAAATGAGAAGCCCCCTGCATACTGTTCTATGGCCTGTCAGACTCCCGGGACCCGCATGTTTGCTCTCGCGACTCCAGAACCGGCATTTGCAAACTTCGGAGACCCTCGTTAGATATATTTCCTTTTGTTTCCATTTCGATAGCAGAAGATTGTCTCCGATACAATGTAAGTAGCTCCAAGCAAGATGAGTGGCGACAAGGGAGGATGTGGTAAAGAAAAACCAAAGAAAAACACACATCAGCCTCGAAACCAAACAAGAAATCGAGCGGTGACGTCAGAATCAATCTTTGATTTCTTTACCACAATTCACCAAACCAAGAACCCCCGGTCGACGACATTCAATGTATTTCTTACAAGAAATTTACGAGTCCCTTTTAGCGAATCGTTCTTGTATAACACTCTGCCACCCAGATACTCCCGTTAAAATGAGTGACTTCAGCATTGGTAATGCCAGCAACAACTTCGCTGTGTGTTTCCTATTTTCCCTCAACCTTCCTATCCTTATAACCATGGAATACTTGAGGTTATTCCCATATGGGAAACACCTCCTTTATGATGTTTATGCTGAGATAGTCGGTCCAACCATGACTATCGTTGGTGAGATCTTACCTCAAGTTTGCGATGAAAAAGTCTCTTATCAACCTGTTGTAAAGTTCAATGATCAAAATTACTCATCTGAAACGGTTACTTACTCTTCCCTGGAGTGGCGTAGCATTAATCCCTCTCCCCGCCTTTCCAGAGTCCCGCCAAAAATCCCTATTCCCGAGTTAATGTGTGATCCTCGACGAGCGCAACACCCCGCATGGAAGAATGGGTTAGTAACTATCGATGCTGTTTGGTGCGTGCTAACAGCGGAGGAGTGGACCCCGCCTGAGAATGGGCTGTCCAAGGAAAGTGAATAGCGAGAAGATATGTGGATAGTATTGGAAGTAGTGGCGGCTGAGTTATGTGGCGACTTCATTTGAGGAATAAGGTGGCGGATATATTGGAGCCATGACTCTGTTATCCGAGTCGGCGGCGGGTGGCAGGAGAACGAACCCGACTACACGATGTTCCACTGTCACTGTATCGGAGGAATTGTTATTGGTTTATCAGGTGAGTCTCGCGACAACTTCATTTAGTGACTAAACCTTTTACATATTCTCTCCGAATTCAGACTGCTCGTTCGCAACCATTTCCGGCAGAACAGTCCTGTTCCACAAACAACCGCGCTAGAAACAGTTACCCTGTTTAGAGCTAAGTATTTAGGGTCTCTTTCAGCGAAGCCCATCACATTTTACCTCCTCCAAATAGTTTAACAGCTTGGTTCGACGCAATTTCGGAAGAAAAAAAGACTTTGCTTGGAATAGGCAGTCCTAAATTGGCCATCGATTTAATATCTAATAAACGTAGGGGTTATGGGGACCCCTTGTTTTATTGGGATTAAGAGGTATTTGGATCACATAAGTGAGCAGGCATCTCAGAATCTTGAGACTCACCAAATTTCCTCGGACAAATGCTGACACACGCTTTACACACAGGTTGCACACAGGATCGCGAATTCGGTATGATGAAATTGAAATTGACGTATGTAGCCAAAGAATTTGTCAAGTCTCGACAGCCAAGTTAATGCAAATGTGCTCTTGCACATTAGAGCATGAAGGATTTCCATGTCCTGTTCAATCTTGTGGATCCCAACAGAATGAAATAATTGGCGGTAAAAAGCATCGAGCATGGTGAACAGATTACCCCTAATGGTCGGAACGAGAGATTAGAGGTCGGTGGCATTTGACAGAGCGTGGAAGAGGTCCCCAAAACATTGGAAGTATCCTTGTTAAATTTCAACTCAACGTCAAAGAAAACAGCGAGCGAATTCTATTCAAAACTTGAGAGACCAGAAATTGGATGGAAAACTATGATAATTTCTGTTTTGCAATCTGGAGGACGCTCGTAATATCGGACGATCGAGGTGAAAAATGACACTTGAAAGGAACTGGACGCCTGAAAATGTGATAAGCCCTTCTCGTCCAAGTTTGACCAAGGGGACATAGTTACTCACACAACAAGACCTTCGTCTACGAAATCCGTCCTCGAAGGTAAAATAGGTTTACCATCAGTGCCGCGCGTGGGTTCAATGTTAGCAGCCCACAGTATTGATGCCATGGTGATGAACAAGGCATTGTTCGCGACATTCATTCCTATGCAGATACGGCGTCCAAAACCTTGGCGAACATTGATATTTTGATTAAATAATATCTATATGCATGCTTACCATATGTTACGTGTCCTTGTCCATGAGTATTCTGCGGAATGACATGATTTCCCTCCCCATCGAGGAATCGCTCGGGCCGGAATTCGTCGTAATCAGGATAAACATTGGGATCCCTAAACAGTGAATAAAAAGTATGAACATTGTAACGACCTATCCTTCCTGAGGCTCAAGCCTTATAATTACCTGTTCATTGCCCTGAGATGCGTACTCTTAGAATGAAACAAAATATGAGGGAAAGGATTGTAGACTGACCATACGTTGGCAATAACAACAGTACCCTTGGGGATAAAGTAACCTTTGTACCAATCGTCCTAGGAGACAATATTGAAACAGAATAACAGGAATTAAGTTAAGAGAATACCTCTGTTGTGCATCTAGGAAGCCCTGTGATCATAGAATGGTGAGCCTTTTCACCTCAAATAAGCCACCAACAGCTAACCTAACGGTCCAACAGTTCGCCACCTCAGAACCTCCATTACGATAGCCCGCACATAAGAAAGATTAGGAGAGTCGGCAAACATAGGGAGGCGGCCGCTTCCGACAACGATGTCAATTTCATATTGTGCTTTTCGCATTACATCGGGGTATAAGACCATAGCAAGTATAAAAACTGAGAGGGCGGCGGAGGTCTACGTGTCAAAGTTTGGAAAATCGGAAGAGCGCTCTACACCCACTGTGTCTGAACCAGCCCCACTAACAGACGATTACATTGAGTTCCTTTGGACGACATGGTAAAAAAAGGTCTTACAACATGGCTCCAGCAAGCCAAGCGGCCTCATGGTTCGACAGCCCATGCAATTCTTGACGTTCAATAAGTGAAGATGTGAAGGAGGGTTTGTAATCTCCTTCGCGCTGATGGTCTTCGTGAGCATTCTCATGTTCTGGTTTTGATTTTCAAACTCACCAAGGTTTTGGCAACCCCATCGTAAAATCCTTGGAACATCTCAGAATCCTTCTTGTACCATTCCAGCCCCCATTTCTTCCAGGGTGCCATCCACATGGGCAGGTGTTTCATCACTGGGAATATCTCGACCAGGTAGGCGCCGGGAAGAGCAGCTTGCATGACACGATGCATGAAGTCGTTGATCTGACTTACGAGAGGGTCGTCCTTCAACTGGATTGGGGGCCATCCGTACACTGCAGAGAGCGTAGCCGATGCAGCAGTACTTGGAGAATCAATGAGCCCAATCCGAGGCAGAGCGAAATAATAGGCTTACCGTTTTAAGTGATCATCCCAATGATTTGGCTCCTTTATGATATCAACTACCAGGGCGGCGGCTTCTATTTCTTGCAAAGGCTTGTACTTCTCAGCAGCTCGCACATTCAAGCCTTCGCCTCCTGCTTTGCGAAGTTTTCTCCAGCTTGGAGAAGTGAGATATTTGTATAGTCACACGAGAGCAGATGATGGCGTACAGATCACCATAAGCAGAGAAGCCGAGGGCTACACCTCCCATGAGAATCTCACCAGCCATGATGAGTCGCGGACGAGAGCTATAGATGTTGGAACGCCGATCTATGCATATTATTCACAAATTATTCAAGACGGTAATTTTTTCTATGAGAAATAGAGGAACTAGTACTAACCCATTAAATCGGTTGCAACTTCATGGGTATTGAGGACGATGACGCGGTTCCCGGCAAAGTTCAATGAGAAGATGGGACCTGACACTCCTCAGCAATTAGACTAACTGAGAGTGAAAATGGATTACCAAAGACCTCCTTCCACTCTGTGTACTTCAACCATTGGAACTTGGGGATCTGAAAGATATTTCCCAGAACAGGGAGACCACGGGGACCAGGCGGCAAAGGACCTTTCGCGTTGATCGACAGTAAAACCTTGGTGAGAAGATACACAGTAACTAAAATCAATAGGGATTGATCGACAGACAATGAAGATAGTGACTGAAGAGAAGGAAACATGGCGACGAGAAGATCCATGGTGGGATGCAAAGGTGATCCCTCGTGTCAAGCTGCCAAGTGCTTCGACAAACATGTCCCAGATGATCCTGTTGAAGCGCTGAAATAGATCGTTAGGATCTCGGAGACAGTTTGACGCCTCTCAGCACTGTGGCGTCGAATTAAGTGATGCTCGCTTACATTATTAAAGGTCTGAAAACAGCATACAGTAGATAAATATCAAAGAATATAACGGCATAACTGACTTAAGTAAACTCAATCACCACGCTAAATTTTAAAATATTGGATGGTTCATGTTGAGCGAGAGGGCGATGTCATAGGCGGTCCATTTGTCCAGACGCTTGATTTTCACCGGCGCCCGATCAAGCAATTCTGCTGCCTGCGCTGATCGGATTTACGTTGCGTCGCGCGTGCCTCCTTCTGTCAATGCTCTCGCCTTGGTTACGGGACGAACACGTTGGGGACTCCGGAGATACAACGCCTTGCAGAAGAAACTGCCAACACTATTTCTCCGTCGCGCTTGTTTATTTGTCTGCTTTATGACCATCAGTCACTTCTCGTGCGAGGTCCGTTGAACAACAACATGGTCTGGATCTGCGTTGGGAAAGCCCCTTGTCACAATCGCCCTTTGCAAAAGTCGGATAACCACAACTTGAGGTGGTAACATGGCTCCTGCGTGTATTTAGATATGTCGTATATGAGACTATGTACGTGATGACAGGATAAATTGATGATGTCTGCGACAAACGCCGAGCCTTCTATCTACGCAGGTTGATTAGACGCCAAGGTTTTTCTCCTCCCGCAGGCACTGCGGTACCCCGGATGCAAAATCTTGCCGAAACCGGTTTTCACACTTATAATGCAGTTTATATTTTACTTAGATTTCTCACAGTTCAAGGCCTGGTTGATTGTAAGTGCCCTGGACAACATTTTGATGGGCAACTGACCCAGCCAGCTAGGTAGAGGGATATACCAGAGCTCACAGTTAGTCATGCACCATCAGATTCTAAGGAGACTGTTAATCTCCACCACATGGAAAAATTCCCATTTTCCTATCTTCACCCCCAATTGTCATCCGTATCACTTGTGAATTCGCACCAATCTACATATGCCGATGACTCAGATGTCGCACGAAACCCATCTTCATCACCTACCCATACTACCGGCGGCCAGTTAGCACCAAACGCGACACAAATTAGCGCCATGGACAATGGAGGGAACGCATCACTCCTCCTTAACGATTGGGTTGAGGGGAAGTGGAAATCTCAATGGCAAATAGTTCACCTACTCGACAAATAGCTTTATTCGAGGACGACTCCCAACCCACGTTCTCCTTCACGGTTAGTCGACATTGGGGAAGGGAGTGGCTATCATAGCCTAGCCTAGCTTATCCCTGTTCCACCGAAAAAGATCTCTTCGGTGTAAACAGACGTGTTCGCCTAATAATTGTTGGAATGTCGAAATTCTGCCCTTTATATTTGGATTCCTCAACCTCGAAACCATACACAACGTGGATATTTTGAGATTCTAAAATCTCATGAAGGGAACAGATATTTGCGATGGATGGGTAAATTCCTAGTGGAATAAAGTTAGTCAACTTAGGGTTTAATAAAAGTAGGTAACCACTGACAACTCACTTTTCATTGTTCCACTTTTTAAAAATTTCGAGTCCATCAGCAATCCCATCATCCCTGGCTGATTACTAGTCGCCGTACAAATATGTTCATTCCCGTGCAGCAACAATCGCTTCCCGTCCTTTCTATGGACTATCGGCCCGTGAGCGGTATAGTGTACGTTTTCCCTGTCTTTTTAGTTTATCCTGAAAGGAACTGGTGCTTTGTAGATACCATAACACTCTGCACTTGCCTAAGTTCCACAGGTTTAGGGAGAGACCTTGGTATTGAACCTGATTTATCGGTTCATGCAGGACGTTGTATCCCTTGTGATCCACGGTGTTAGAAGCAGTTTCGCCACAACTGCTCCAGACCTCGAGGGAACCAACCGGGTTCGTTGAAATCGCCCGATACAATATGTAAACTGACTTCGCTTGCTGCACGCTTAGGGCACTCGATTTATGCTAGGGGTGTCGGATTCCAATGGGATTTGTCCATGGCTTACTGTGAGCATCTTGGAGAATGTTGCTTACTTGTTTCGCCCCACGGTTATCATCTTTTACTCGATATCACTTGCGACCTCCAATTTCCAGCAACAATAAATGCCTAACTCGGGGAGAGTTTACCGGGAAACTGAAATTAATCTCGCCTTCAGCACGAGTCTTTTGTTTATCCGGTAAGAATCGGGCGCCTTCTCTTCTGGAAATGGAAGACCCTGGACTGCCCACGCAGTGGATGCTGTCGAAGGAACCGAGATCGGTTTCGGCTGTTGAAAAAGTCAAGGAAGGATTCATTCTCTTCATTTTATCATTCTTATCTCATTTGGCTTCCGTTTCCAGGCAGGTCTTCGTTCCGCGATCTCGCTTTTTGAGATTGGTAACCCCAACCGTACAGCATATCCCTCTGCGTCTCGGACTGGCCGAAAATTCCCTAGGGTCCTAATTAGTAACGATTTATTTCTCCCATAAATTCATTAATGTTCAGTAGTGAGGTGCAGTGTCGGCTAGAAATTCAAGCGTCAACTCACCCAAATTCAGTGCTCTAAAGCCCAAATTGAGGCGTACAAAAAATCTTCACAGCCCTCAGCCGGTCTAACTTACCAGGCTCACGTATGGGATTATCTGGACAGAGCACCCTTGATTTCACATTTAAAATTCAAGTACTGGATGTTTGGAGGCGGTATGTATTGCTGAAGAACGATATAAAAATTTTACCTAGATTTATTGACACGCAACGCGATAGCACGTGATCGTGTTGAGTATAAAATGTAGGTCACGCAAGCTTGTTCATCATCGCCTCGGTTCGGAGAACTGGAGAGAGCCCCGACGTCTGAAAGTTGCGACTAGCCCCCGCAGCCCATGTAGGGCGTTGGTGATGAAGATGCCGCGTAGGCCTGCCAGACGATCTTCCCCACTGTTGGCAAACCACGAGGTTACACCACTCACACAAGTGAGTTTGCCTTGTCAGTGTACTTGCTCTTATTGACAGACGATGTCCTACTCTTAGACTACGGCTGACTTGGTTAGCTAGGAGGCGCAAGATGATCCTGATGATAGGGAATAAGTGTCAATGGGTGGGCTGACGATGTGCTTTGACCTCGCCTAGTTTTCAACTTACTTCCCTCCCTGCAAAGAAAGTGAGTTTAGACGTTCAGGAAAAGGATGATGGCGACGGAGCGCTTACCAGCATGTACCGCTAGCCTCCCTTTCAGGAAGTACCACTCTCTAATCAGGTTGGATCGCCTCCGTTGCCGATTCCTCCGAGGATTCCATATTCGCAGGATTATTCTGAGGATGTGGGTCCCAATGACGCGGTGGATGCAGGATTGAGTGGCCAAGTTCGTTCACCCCCGTTTTCTCGGTATGTTCTGTGCTGTGTTGCAGATGAGGCGGCTCCCATTTTCCATTCCGCTACTGCCGTTTCATCTATTGGGGGCTTCCTGTAGCTCCAACCACCCTGACTTCCCATTTCACAAATGGTGCGACTCGGAGATGGTTGTTCTTTTCATCTTTTATTTCTCTTTATACTGCACTTCTTGTGTGATTCCTCATCTTGGGCGATATTCTCCGCTTCCTTTCGGTCTCGCACCCCCGAGAATTTACACATAACGTTACGATGGATGGGTTCGCGATCGCAGCAGCTATGTTTAGTGAGACCTGCGCATTTGGCATGTGTTGGATAAACGTTCTAGGGAACGTTCTTTCATTCGACCTTAGCTCTCTTTTTTTCTACCACCCTTGCAACTCCACCTTTTGATGCCTTTCTTCTCCATTCTCCAAAATATTCAAGCCTCATTCGCTGACGACTCACCGCCTATTCCTACAGCTCGCGGCCGCTTTCACCTCAATGCCACAGCAACTCGCCATCATCATCTGCTCTCGAGAACCTCTCGCGAACAATCCGCGATTATGTTTAACTTCTGTCCTCTATCCACATCCCTGTACCCACAGCTGAACCCTCGCCCCCATTAGTCTCACGACCTATTGTGAGTTACGCGCAGTTCAGCGGTTCTCCGACGACCTCGGCGCACCAACGTTCGCCTACCACTCCCCAACTTATACACAAGAGAATGACGTCACAGCAGCAGGAATTTGAACGCGAATACGAGAGATGGTGAATTTGGGTACGGCTATGGTTATGCGAACGAATACGCACAACCGCAACCTCAACGTGCCGCGATGCTTGTGCAGTCGCCCCGCGTTCAGCATTCGCCACCACCTGGTGGATTCCCTGGTTGGGTCTGGCACAGGCGATGAGGTGCGGGAAGTGAAGAAGGCAGTACAGCAGTGCCGGCTTCGAGACGTACTTTGGTGAACGAGCAAGGCAGGTTGAATGCTATATCTCTGGCCAGATGGGATGTGTTGAACGGGCGGTGCGTATTTTTCCATTCACTATTCCGTGAATAACTGATTTAGCCTGCTGCAGGCACGTTCTAATCCTCGCCTACTCTGCTAGGCTCCAGATGTGGGATTGCGCCGACTTAGCGTCGATCTTGAAGGTGTTTAATCTTAATTTTGACCTGCCATCACCAGTACGACTGTACATGTAGGTATGTTATTTGATATGATATGCTGTACATGAGAGCTGGTGCTGTTCTATCGTTAGCTCTCATAGTCATGGAGGTAAGTGACTATGTACCTCTAGTTGTTGTTGTTGTGTCACGAGTTCAGATCGAGGTATGTGTGGTTCACGACCCCGACCTCTGAATAATTCCAACACGTTGCGTTCTTCAACACCTGTATTCATCACGATCTCCTCACCCACCCCATCGGCGCTGTTGCTTGGGTGATAAAAACGCGTCGTATACGAGAACTGGGGTAGGCTTTATCATTAACCCTCGTCGTATGCGTAGAACCAAGTGGGAGCGTACTGTAGGTCTCGTTTTTGCGAAGATGGCCATGTACGCTGTATGTGAGACCAAGCAGGAGGTGGTTTATCGTTAACCCTCTTCATAAATGTGGAACTAAGCAGAAACGTACCTCGACCGTACCGACGATCGCGAGGGGGTAGGCAGTTGCCGTTCACCAGTCGAACCTCCCAAATATAACATTGGCGCTGTCCTTTCGCAATGATAATGTTGGTTTAAATTAGGCATCGTATGCAGAGCTCATGTAGTTTATTGTTAGTTGTATGATGTAAAGAACTCAGGACAAGAAACCTCTTACATAGCGTTCGCAAGGCCTCCCCGAGGACATGGTCATGGAGTTGCTGGCTGAGGTGGATCGACGAACAGGGCAGCTGCGATGTCATGGGCCAGTTTTGAATGGGAGGAAGAGGAAGGGAAAGATGGGCACAGACCTTTACTTCGGAGGCGTCACTGTCGTCGCAGGGCACGACACGAAGGCAAGGAGCGATGTGGTTGCAACAGCTTGTCTACATGATCACGCGCACATATCTAATCTAATCTGACAGGATCGCAATGAACAGAGTATAAAAGAAGAAAAGATGTGGATGCTACATACCTGATCTATGACCTTGCTCATCATCATTCTGTTAGTGGCTAAAGGTGGTGAGAAGAAACTCCCAACCAACTCCCAACCCTTCATGAACGAATGGGAACTCATTGACAATCCATTTTCAACGTTTGAAAGTTCCGGACTCCACAGCCGTCTCAAAAATATAGGAAATCAATTCTCTGGGTTCTGTTCCTGCGATGCCAAACTTCCTTTAATTGAGCCTACTGAGGTCGCTCCGTTGGTATGTCTCACCAGCCTAAAACCAAGCTATGTGCGACTGCCATACGTAAAGGTAGTATTATCCGAGTTCTGTACTTCAGAGGCGATTAATATATGATAGGATTTTGGAAATTATGCACTCGTGCACTTGATTTATTCAACATTTAACAAGACTGAGGGCCGAAACCACGAGCCAAGACAAACAACAAGAAAGGAGAACACGAAGAGCCGGTTTAGTAAGCATCGCTTGTAGAAAATATTCAATCTGGGGAATAAGTGACAGTCTGGTATGCAGAAAAATAAGGGGGATCGTTGTGGGATCGTGAAGAAAAAAGCGCTACAGGGCGGTGAACGTGGCTTCTGTGCTATAGCTACGCTTAGAAGCAATAAAAGCGGAGAGACCCCCTTGCGCGTCACTTGAGCCGCGGCAGGTCGGGAGTCTTAGAATGGGTTATTATCGACAAACAGATCTAATGCAAATGGATCCTCGCCAATGGGAGGCGTCACCGCAGGTGGGAACGGTACAGGTAGGAAGGAGGAAAAAATGGAATCGTTGCTGTTAGGCTTCTCATAATATGTTAAATTGTGAATAGGCCCGTTAAGCGGGAAATAATAATGTTAGGCGTACACCAGTCATCGGGATTGGTAACAACAACCAGCCATGAACCCGAGTACGGTAGGGTCTATGGGGATTGTTGTGCCCGGTTTGGAAAAGGTTGTCGTCGTATTCCCCGCTACGTTGGATAGTGCTGTGGTCAGTCGGTGACGTGCTCGTTTCTGTGTACCGTGCTGTGCAGAAGTCGGCCATTGAACATTCACGGAGAGTTGTGCGCGAAACGTGCTATCGAGGGGAGAAGAAACTTTCGAGCATCGGGTCAAGCCGACTTGACGGCGAACGTCCATACTCGCGCCTTGAAGAAATTGGGGAAGATCATTGGTAGACGGGCCTCTGCCTGTACCAGAATCAGAAGGATGTATGGCTTCTGCGCACAAGAAGGATCGATCATCGATGAACGGTTCAACTGCCAAGATTTCCCTTCACTCATCTCGCCCTAAGATCTTTAGGGTTTCTATATCGATACCTATCGACAGCTATCTCTTACTTTAAGAAAAAATACTGAACGTTACGCCGGTGGGTGACCAGTGCTATCGTCGATGATGATGATCGCGATGAGTTGTCCGCGTTGTCGATGCTTGG
>Ga0307517_10008267_pt1 | contig 14955 bp, 6 predicted proteins | sample 23_EM_MG_FD_194515 | JGI IMG/M metagenome (GOLD analysis project Ga0307517, IMG submission 194515) | Populus trichocarpa ectomycorrhiza microbial communities from riparian zone in the Pacific Northwest, United States - 23_EM | ecosystem: Host-associated > Plants > Roots > Unclassified | place... | reverse complement strand
GGCGGCCAAAGAACCAGAACAAAAAACCGGGAACAAAGACTCAAGCAAAACCCAGAAAAAGGCCTCAGCAACAGAGGAGGAGGGGCCGAAAATCAGGGGAGGACAGGGATTAAAGAGAAGACCGAGAGAAAAACAGGAGCCAAACACAAAGACTAAAACGAAAAAAAACCAGAGGAAAAACAGAGAGCACGAACGAAACAGAGAGGGGACTAAAAACAGAGAAACAGGGAGAGAGCAAAAGGACAGCATTCCCAGCTTTGCCTTTGCTCTCAAAACGCAAGTGAAGTGCAGAGAAACTGCAAGCGTTGGTCAGCCGCTCGTCTCCAGCTTCACCACACCAAGTCAGTAGCAGCCAAAGAAGCAAAGCCAGAAGAACAGAAGGGAAGTTTGAAACGGATCCTTTGCTAAGTGTCGCCCAATCACTCAGGAGGAGCATCACTGTCGTCTTCATCGTCTCTGGCAAACCAGGTAAGCCAGTTTTTTTTCCTTTCGTTTTTCTTCGCCTTATTTTGAGAACATTGCACTGTGCGAAGGTAAATTAATTACCTTCGCACTGTGCATGCACGCGTGGAGATACTCCACGCGTGCCTCTTGTTAATTTGGGCCCAGCCGGGTCACTGGCTTGGGCCAGTGACCTGGCCGGGCTGGCTGGGTTTAGCCCAGCCCCTATGGGCTGAGCTGGGCCCTGCCCAAAAAAATTATGCTGGGCCGGGCCGGGACCAGCCCAGCCCAAAAAAATAAAAAAAATAAAAAGCACAAAAATAAAAAAAATAAAAATATATGTATGCATGAATAAAAATAATATAAATTTATTGGTTTATTCACTGACGCCAGAGTCAAGAATAAAAACACTTGTTTAAATTTATATTATTTTTATTCGTGGTATTTTATTTTATTTAGCTAGAAAAATAAAAAAATATATGCATGCGTAAAAATAAATTTATTTTTATTTATTTATTCACTGGCGCTAGAGTAGGAAATAAAATTTATTTTATAGCTACGTAATATTTACCAACGTCAGAGTTGGAAATATCCGTAATTGAATATTCACTGGCGCCAGAGTCAGGAATATTATAAGCAAATTTTCATAGTATAAATTAATAAACATTTAGCAATTTAAGATGAAACTAGCAATGCAGCCTGCCTCAGACAGGACGTTTAAGATGTGATAATATCTTCTCTTTTACGTAACCAGTCCCGAACCATAGAATCTCTGTTGATCAGTTAGGGTTCCTAGTGACCATAATACTAGGTGGCAACTCCTTAAATAAGACCGTTCCCCATCAAAGAACAGGATGCCAGAAATCCGTTCTTTCTAAAAAACCAAATTTTTAAGGCCGCCGTGAAGTGCAATTTTCAAACACCGACAACCTTAATACAGTCATACGCAAATAATATTATTAACTCAAGCCTGCAAATATTTATTCCATTTCAATAACTGAAAGTAACATTCTATAGTGTGTTGATGTTTATATGAGTTGATTATCATGTTTCCTTCTTCATTTTCATGCACATCATACGCATAATTTTTCCTAAAACAATTGACCTGCAAGTAAAAAAAGATAAAAACCAACACAAACATAATAATAAGTTACGCAGATGTAAATGCACTCGAAGTTTAAAAGCATTCTGTCTTCCACAGAGCGACAAGATTCAGAACCAGAATGGAAAATTCATTATTTGGGATGTTATGTTTCATCAAATGGTATGAATCCAGATGGAATCAGGGGAAAGACATGAAAAATAGCATCGATCCGGGCAGCACGCAACCGACATCTTGATTCCAGATCCTCTGCGAATCTCCTGCATGATCATAAGCACCGTTATTAATTAGGAACCCTTAAACAGATTTTAATTTCACAAGCAAAACGAAGGAAAGATGGAAGCATGAAAAAGGATTGACGCTTTGACTCACGTTAAGTAATGTAGCATATCATTCACTAAAATTTGTTACAATAAAAGAAGTTTAGTTTTGATCTTCATGATCTATTAATTTGGGTTATTTAAGTTTAAGGGCTTTTTCAAATAGTAAAGGATATAACAAAATTAATTTACTAATTGATTTTAATACAAGGTAGGGATTTTTAGTACAGGTAGAAAAAAAGACAGCAGTTGGGATTGAATCGTAACAGTTTAGTTTTTAAAGTTTTAATATATCAAAAAATTATTTTAATTAAAAAATTTAAGTTATGAGACAAGATTTCAAGAATATTTTATATTAAATTTCTAACAAAGTTGGACTTGATGCATGGTATTTAACGTCAGATAACTATCACTCCGAGTTGTGTTACTCAACATATAAAACCCATCATTATGTTCCCTGAAAATTTTTGAAAATTTAGGATTAAGTTGTTTTGGTATGGTTAATTGCAATGAATGATAAGTGAAGAAATTTATAATATGGACAAAACCGTATAGCTTCAAGTAACAGCAGGAAAGCCTATTGTTTTCTAGAAAAAAAATATACATCTTGAAGGAATGACCAATGGAGGACAACTCTAATACGGAGGAGCATAATTCATACATCGGTAACAATATTGCAAAGTCAAAAACTCAAGAACAAGAGAAGATTAAGAGGAAGATATACTTTTATTAAGTATATCTTTTTAAGCTCCTTTTAGTTATTCTCTCTCTTTTTGTACTTATCTATAATGTTGAATTGCAAGCCTTTTATAGGTATAAAGTCCTGGACAATTAAGGAATTAAACTAATATAAGAAAATCTTAATCTGAAGAGAAAAAGTATTATGCCAGCTGAACCGGTCAACCGATTCAACTTATTCTAGCCAGTCGACCGGTTCTCAACCGGTAGACCGATTCCTCTGTTTTTTAGAATCAAAATCTGGTTTACTTTCAACACGATCAATTGTTAAAAACAACCATTTTGCTCTAATACGATATCAAAAATTAAGGATCTAGAATAAAAAAAAATATGAGAACAAAGAAGATATAACATGTTTATTAATCTAGATTTTAGAATTCAAAATCAACAATTCAATAGTTAGGATTTTATACAACGATACAAAACTAAACATGTTAAAAACCAATTACCTAGCATGAATAGAAATTCTAACTGAAAATCAACGTTTATATTCAAAGAACATGACCTGGGAGGATTTGAATCCAACTTGATAAACCAAGAGTGGACTAAGATTCGTTGGACAAAAATGAATTAGCTTGTCAAGATCAAGAATGAGAGACACGGAATGGGACCTGGAATGTTGATCCAAAGTCACCAAGATACAAAATATGAGAGGAGGTTCTACGGATTCGGAAGGTCTACAATATATAGTTGGGTGTCAAGATCAAGAATGAGAGACAGGGAATGGGACCTGGAATGTTGATCCAAAGTCACCAAGATGCAAAATATGAGAGGAGGTTCTACGGATTCGGAAGGTCTACAGTATATAGTTGGGAGATTGGTTCTGAGCATTAAATTCGTTTTTTTTATGATCTTCACAGATTGAAGACTACAGTTTCTCTCACTCTGCAATTTACTGCTAAACAATTTTGAACTTAAATCACCACTAAAAACATTTAAATATACTTGCATGCATGAATGACATCACGCAAGTTCAACTTTTGGAATACAATGCACGCATGATATTAGTTTTAAGCGAAAAAAACAATGGATGGTACCTTTCAAGCTTGTCATCCTGTCAAGATTTTGCATAAAACTTCAATCTGCTTAACCGACATCTTAGAACGATGTTTCAATTCAACGATGCCATCCTCGGATGGAATCCTATCATCCGAATTGGCATTTGGAGAAAACATAACACATTGTGCAATTTCTAGCTGGTTAGATCCCGCCTGTAAGAGAGATCATAGCATTATACATAAGTACAAGAAATTAAAAGAAGTTGGAACTAAATTCAATAATATACATATATCCTAACATAGATGGTAATAAACAATGAGTTTTGTCTAAATTCTCACTGACCAGTAAGTTCATCTTTTGAGATTTTGTTTTATTTCGTTTTCCTTTATAGTTATTAAAATACCCTTTAAATAAGAAATTATCCCTTTATAATTGGTCAACTCTTTTTTTTTTTAAGAAAACTCATTAGATTTGGCTCAGTTCTCCATCTCCTGCCTTTTTTTAAGCAGATTCTTTGACTCTTTTTGTACATTTTTCCTCACTGTTAAAAACAAATTAACTTGAGAAAATTAACATATAACTAAAAAATTGATGGGAATTTCCTGTTGAATAGCTCTTATACCAATGGTTTAAAACACTAAACACTAAGTATTTAACCTTTCAGGCTTTTCTTATTTTCTTCCCAGCTTTGATATCAATTGCTGAAAACTCTAATACCAATTATTAAAAACATTATGCACACAAATATTTAATCTCCCAATCTTTTATTAATTGGTTTAACACTTTTTAAATTCTGAATACATAGACCGATTACAGCATTTAGCTATCATAATCTAATAAAAATTATAATAGACTAGTTCAACAAGGATTATAGACACAAATTCTTTTTGATCATTTTTTATCAAAAATTCTTACTTAGACTAAAATTTCAACTAATATCTAACATATTCATCATGCATGCTTTGACAATTTGTTTTATATATATTTTTATCGTAGCTCAAGAACTCTATGTGCTTCAATTTAGCATAACGCCCTAAAAAATAAATTTAAAATGCTGTAATGTTACAATTATAACAATGAAAGTAAAAAAAAAAACCAAAAAAAATCGTTCATAAATCCTCAATTAACTAAATATCGCAAATCAATTACAAATCTTACAACATGATCATACAAGGAATTATCGGAAGTGATTTATTATGATTAATATAAAGGATTAAATACTTGGTCATGATATTAGTCAAATGACCTTTTTTACAAGGTAATCATCCCACTTTCATCGAATTTGTAAAGAATTAATATTCCAAATCAATGACAGTACAACACCAATGTGAAAAGGCTCTTCTACATTATCAACGCAAGCTTTTTTTCTAGCTTCTTAAGAGAAGCACGGAATGGGAGAGTGTTTTCACATGATAAATCATGGTTATTGAATTCAAATAAATGATTTATAATCCTAAAAATATTTAACTTGTCAATCTCAATATGTTTGGAAAACAACCGACTTTCTATTATGTATCAAAAAACCATCTCAATCTAAAGACTTAAATTATTAGGTGAGGTTTCAAGATATGATTTATATTGTTTTCTAATACACCTCCTCAAATGAAAGCCTTTTGGGCTTAAAACTTACACAAACTCACATTACCTTGTGTTTAATTTTTATCAAATAGAATAGGGGTGGTGAGATTCGAACTCATGACTACTTGGTAAACAAGGTTCTAATACCATGTTAAAGAATCATTTCAATCTAAAGGATTAAGCTATTACATAAAGTCCCAAAATATTATTTATGTTATTTTCTAACACTATGCACCAACGAAAATCCTTCCACTGTACAAAAATAGTCCATTATATCTTCAAAACCAGTAAGCATCTTAATTATAACTAGATTACGAGGAAGATAAAGCAAGTGCTAAAGCACATTTTCACCACAATTAAACTTCATCTTTCTAAAATTCCATTTACTCGACATATTCTAAAGCACATTGTTCTCTATTTAACAAAACAAGTAGAGAAATTAAAAGGAAGATGGAGAGAAACTCACCATGAGGTATTGGACTAATGGCTCTTGCAACAACGCACCTACACAGTTTTCATGTGCAGTGATTATTTTGTTCTGCGAATCACAGAAGTCAGCTTCCTGCTGTTTGATCTCAAGCTGCTTTCGTTGCAGCATCTGAAGAATGGAACCATTTTCCTCCTCGTTCTCCTCAATTTCCTCACCAATAGCACGTAAGGAATGCTGAATCATCTTCGTTTTCTGTCAAATCAAAGACAGTATCATGAAAACAAGGAGAGGGAAAAAAAAGGAGAAAAAATGAGGTGCTTTTGCTCCTCAATCAAGAGCTTTGATTAATATGAACATTTGTTGTTTACCTTTGCATATTTCGTACACTCTCTGTTTTTTCTCTTTTTCACTTTCTGATCTGGAAAACGATTTGAGTAAGAAACAGAAAAGAAGAACAAAGACACACAAATAATAATAACAGTAACAATAATAATAGATAGATGCATGAGAGGAACTTGAACGAACAGAGCATCAAGACAATATATGAGGAACTTGAATGCCATGGACTTCAATAGCTACCATCAAAAAGCCAAAGGGAAACAAAACTAATCTCAACGCATAAAAGAGTGACGGGATTGAATCCCTTGAAAATTAACTAGAATATTAATAAAAATAAATAAACAAATAAATAGCGTAAGACATTAAGCATAATAATGCAATTATCCACCTCTCAACCAATAGGCTTTCAGGTGGACTAATTATACCAACCTCCCATCAAGGAGAAGCCTGGGGGTTCAAATCCCTTCAAGGGATTCAACCTCTATTTGCCCATAAAGAAGGAGGCCAAGTTAATTCTTCAATCTTACAATAGTGATCAGCTTAATCCATGTTGTAATTGTACAGACCCAACATCCTTTTTTTGTCAGCCAACTACTAATTAACTTGTATTTCTATGGAAAGAGAAAGAAGAATTGAATGATGTTTTACTACGTTAATCGTATTTCCATATTTGACCAATCGCCAAGTTTTATCTTCACATCAAACTCTTCAATTGTGATAAAAATTTAGGACCTTTTCCCGGAAAAAAAAAGAGAGAGAAAGAAAAAGAAGAATCTAATTATGACAAACCCTTCGATCCTCTTTGCAATAAAAATATCACTTTGCTACGAAGAGACAGGTAAGAACTAGGGCATAAAGTTGGGAATAATCTCAATAAACCAGACGTAGTTTGAAATTGCAGGCTGAAGTTGAGCTTGAAATATCTCAGATCTGGACTGAACAAGAAACAACATATACCAACCGGAAAAAAAAATGAAGAAAATTAGCAACAATATTAATCTTCAATATACTTACTATTAGCATCCTTCAAGTTCGCAGACAAAGTTGTACGGTCCATCGACGATCAGTTGATTAAGAAACAGGGAGATTTGTAGCAGTAAAGAACAAGTCTTGTGAAAGAAATATCATTTTCGAGAATCTGAAAATTTTTATAAAGGTACTGATGTCTGCAAATCGCGCGAAACCTTCGTTATCCTGCGCGATTGCTAGGGAGCGAAAGGAGCCAGATAGATACTTCTGTAGTCAAGTTTCCCTTTTTGGCTTTACCGTTGAACACGACCACTATACGTCTTGTTTCGGCTTTTGACTGTTGAGGATCGAAGTAAGTCCCTACTCATCGTTAAGTTAATAATTTGTACGGAGAAAGATCTTACTGGTTGGCATTGCGTTTGTAACTGTGTTTCATTAAATTTTGAAATTTTTTTTTTGTTAAAATTGAGTGCGGTTTATACTTTTTGGATCGTTTTGATGTACTGATGTCAAAAATGATTTTTAAAAAATAAAAAAATATCATTTATATATATTTCGGCACGAAAAAGTATTTGAAAAGTATCCACAACCACACTGTCAAATAGGCTTTATAAGTCGAAATTGCACTTTTCAAAAATATGTGATGATACAGGACTTTCAGGAGAAAATGTGTTTTTTTTAAAAAAAAATTATGATGTTTTTATTTTTTCTATTTATAGGTCGAGATTTGATTTGAATTGAATAAATAATTGAGTTTTTTTATTTTAAAATAGAATTTAGGTGAATTTTAATATCGTGAAGCCATCCATATCCGAGTCTGGTATATTTTTTCCAATCTCTTTCTCTTAGCTTTTAGCTATTGCTGGACTCTATCTGCTTTTATTGGTCCACGTTGCAACTCTAGTCAATTAATCAGACCAGGCGCTGATAAAATGATAGCGTCACTTCGTTAAAGATTATTATTATAGCACACTTGAATGGACATGATAACATGGCTGCAAAGTAACACTCTTATGCCCTTTTAGGGCATTTACTTGATAAAGCCACGACCCACCATAGATTTTGGTTGACAAAAAAATCTCTCCCAGACGACTTCTTCTTTTTCTTCTTCTATTGAGAATATTTATTTTCGTGTTTTTTTATGAAAAAATCTAGAAGTTTTTTTATATATATTTTTTCAAATTATTTTGATATACTAATATTAAAAATATTTTTTTAAAAAATAAAAATATTTTAATATATTTTTAAATAAAAAACACTTTAAAATATAATTACTACTACAATATCTAAATATCAAAAGACACGGGCCTGGATTTCTTTCTGGAATATTGTAAACAATTTGGCCCCCACTTTTCATTGCGTGTGTAGAATAATTAGAGTTTGTTTGACTCCTTGAGTTTGTTTACTACTTTGCTTTGCTTTGCTTTAAAGAATAACATTAAAGATATATTTGATTAAAATTTTAAAAAATAGAATAAATGTGATTTTTATGATAAAAGAGTATTTTAAAAAACAATTTAAAAGTATATTAGTTTTTCATTTCAAAAGCCAGAAAGTGATGCTTATAGATGAGTGTTTAATTATTTTACTAATAGTATATCATAACAATTCATTAAAAATAATCCGATAAGTTTAATTTTACAACACAATACAACACAACAAAAGTCAAATAAACTCTAAATGGTAATGCACGTAGAAGTTTACTAGTTAGTTATCAAAGCATTTAGCGTGGACGTACTTATATCCCTCAAATGATTTTGGGGCAATTTCATAGTAAATTTATTAAATTGGGTTTGCCCCAAGGTACAGATTAAAGTTCAATCTAAAATAATGTTGTTTTTTAAAAAGTAAAAAAAAAAAATAATTTAAAGATTTAAAAAAAAAATAAAACTGAATTTTAACTTAATAAACCGAGTTAACTTCAAGTTGTTTTTTTTTAATATCAGGGCTTGTTCCAAGAGCTAAATCATCATATTGATTACACTAAATTTAATAACTATGATACATACCACTCCTAACTTACTTATTACTTCTTCTTTTTTCATTGGAATCCTTAAATTATATTTTTAATCAGTAGGATTTCTAATCTTTTAAAAGACCCTCAATAAAAGTACTTTAGTCTAAAATCATGGTAATTTTAAAAAAAAAAACTTCAAGTTATCTTAAAAAATTATTGTTTTATTGCTTGAGGTAGGTGATTTCAATGTGAAACATTCATAAATTTAATGGGGGATCTAACAGAAGAGTAAAATATGATCTGGGAATCGAATTGAGAAGTGGTTTTATAAATTAGTGATGAATCTGCGCGCTGTTAATCCCAATGATATTTTTACTTGATATAATCCACATATTTGGCGTGTGTCTTGTATTGTTTAGTGCAAGATAGGTGTCTCATTAGGATAACTCAATTTTTTTTTTTCATCGTATAAAATGAATGTTAAGGTGACGTAAAAATGTTTAAATATACAAAAATAAATATGAAATTCCGGTTATTTATTTAATAATTGAATTTAATAAATTCATATAATTTTAATAATATAAAAAAAATAAAAATAAAATCTGAGTTAACACAGGTTATCTCATTAACCTCATGATCATAAAAATATTTGGGAACTCTTCTAATTTCTCTGTTTCTAATTAAGAGACCGTCAGTAAACCCTATCGTATGCATAAAACCACTAAGAAAAGAAAATTAATGTGCAGTAACTGCAGCGCCTGGAACTCTTCTAATTTCTCTGTTTCTAATACGATATATTCCTCATCTCCTACATAGTAGAACTTTATCTTGCAGGCCAGGAATACAATTAAACACAAGGCACAAAGATTTGGAGGATGACTGACCGTAAGGTTTGAGTGAGCAAGGCGTCTTTGGCATGATCATTCTCTGCTCTTGCTTTGACTATTTGAAACATTAGATCAAGCCTGAGTTGATTTTCAGAGCTCTGCTTGGAGATTACGTTAGTTTCCTCTCTCAGTTTGGCAGCCTCTTCGCTTATTTCTTGAAATCTTTTCCTGATTTCCTTCTGTCCCTCGCTGATCTCAACCATGTCAGCTCTTATCCTTTTGACGCCCCTGCTTAATTTCCTGTCATTATTTTCTCGTTTCTGTTTCAAGTAATCTTTAGATTGTTAGAAATTAAAACGAAAAAGAAAATGAAAATAACAGTCACAATTTGAGACGTACAATCTAATTATAAAACACACAAGTCCAAAAACAATAAAATGAAGAAGGGCATGCACTTCTAAATTATAACTGCGGAAGTTTTCTTCGAGTTGCTCCGAGAGAAGTCCTCTCGCCAACTAATTTTGTATAAATGCAGCTCTTCATGGTCAACCTGCATATGCATGAGAGTTTTGCTACGGTGATGGTGATAACTTCGTGAGCCAAGTATTTAATGATCGCAAAATAAATAAACCTGTGAAGGAAACGTAGGTCGGTCCGTGGATAATCGAAAGCAAGTTGCCCACTCTTTTCCTCTGGGCCCCTCGCTATAAGTCAGCATTAAATAAAGAAGAAGACAATAGTATTGTGTCTTATCTTTGATCGTGCGATACCACGCGAAGGATGCTGCTCGATCTCAAGCTTTCGCACGATGATGGCCTTGTGAAGAGCGAAACCGAACTTTGTTTTGACATCTGTACTTGTGATGCAGTTAAGTCTGAATTAGTTGGGAATCCATATAATTTAAGGATTTGGAAATTGCAAGTCATCTGTATTCGTTCTTGTCGGAAGCATTAATTGTGATATCTCCGCCAGTTAGATTTGCAAATATTAGGAGGTAACCCATGCATCCTCTTAAACATCGATCACACCTGAGACAGACGAGAGAGAGAAGTTGAAACTCCACCATGAAAGGTGGTGTCTGGTCAGCGGAGGAACCCGCATGAATGGCACAGGCCACTCCTATTCTCTAGTGCATTTGTTACACGGACCAACTAATTTTTATTTTTAAATATCTTTTATGTATGTTAAAATACTTAATTATCCTTGAATGTATTTGATAATTACAAAAAAAATCCATAATAAAATGATAAAAACACCCTTAAAAGCAAGTTCAAGGAAATAAAATGTAAAGAGTAATTAAGTAATTATATTGTGAAAAAAAAAGATAAAAAGTAAAAAACACTTCTTGCCTCCAATATATTTTTTTATTTAAAGGATAAATTAATAATTTTACCGTATAAAAAATATATATAAAAAAATCAATTTATCCTTATTTAATTGGATAATACCAGTTAAACTCCATGAAAATAAAAATTGCCCCTTAATTTGTTATTCGTTTACTTGCATTTTGAATGTCAAAAACAAATCTTTACACGCTACAATGAATCTTGCTCCACAATGCATTCTTAGTTTTATTTATTTTTATATAGTTAAAGCATCATTTTTTTATACTCACTCTTCCAGAAGAACCTCTGTCGCATTTATGCTGATACCAAACCTAAAAATATATGCTCAAATAGGATAATTGGATTTTTATATATTAGTTTTTCAAAAAGCTAGAGGCAAAAACTTGAGACATATCATATACAATATTATTCAATGCGAGTAACATAAATCAATCAAAACCCTTAAGTTCATTCAATAGATCAACAAATGAAGTGCTTTCGCTTGCCAATTCTTTGAACTAAGCCATCACAAAGGAAAAGGAGAAGGAATCAAGACATCTACCGTCACTTGCACCTCTATTAGATCCTTTCCGGAGAAAGAAATCAAATCATATGCGAAGAAAAGGTGGAATACTTTTAGCCATGTTGAGGGAAATAGCCATTCATTTGTAGGGTTTTTCTTTTTAAAGAACCGTAGACCGATAAAAGAAACATCAAAAGATATGATGAAAATATATATAAAAAAAAAGATAAAAAAAGAGTTTCGAGTGAACCTGATAGCCAACTTAAGTTAACAAATCAAACATATGATCTAGGACATTTAATTGGGATGACCCTATAAATAGGAAACTGAAAAAAATTATGGCAAAAGAATATTTGAAAAAAATGATTATAAAATATCAAAATCGACTTAGGCTAATTTTTTAGATCTCTGACCCGGGTCATGAGACTCAGGTGATCCCATTAGAAGTAAACACGAAAAAACCAAGAAGCAAGATTCTTAATCAAACAAATATTAAAGGATGGAATTGAGAAGGAAAAAAAATCAATAAAAAAACAATGCAAAACAAAACAAATATTAATTAAAATAATTATACATGACTAAATTTGACATAAAAAATAAATGAAATTTAATATTTAGGGATGAAATTGAAAAAAAATCAATTAAAAAAATGATTAAAAAAATAGCAATTAAAAGAATTGGAACCAAATTTGAAATAAAAATTAAATAAAAATAAATCCTTAAGGATGGAATTCAAAAGAAATCGATCAAGAAAATGATTAAAAACAAAAAAAAATAACAATTAAAAAATAAGGATCAAATTTGATAAAAAAAAATAGAAAAATCAAATCACCAGAAATGAAATCAAAAATAAAATCCAATTAAAAATAATCATTGTTAATAAAAAAAATTTAATTAAGAGAAGAAGGAATGAATTAAAAGAAAAAGAAGTTGAATGGCAAGTATAATGTTTTACATGGCCAACACGAAATCCGAAGAAGAAAAGGAAGGAAAAGAAAGAAAGAAAAAATAAAAGTGAATTGGCATCAAACCATACCCAACTACCATACACGTGCTACCCAGGAAGGAAAAGGATGATGAGACGGATCAAATGATGTGGCATAATTATGATCAAAACAAAGGCGGCGGAGTGGTTGACTCGTGTGAAGCATGCGTCGATAACTTTCTCTCTCTCTCTCTCTCTCTCTTATTTGTACAAAAACAAAAATGCCCATAATACTAAACAATAATAACAAAAAATCATTATGAAATTACAACCAAACCCTTGAAGCCAAGGCTAAAAAATCTAAATGTCAAGGGTAATGGAGTAATCACACTGTTTACTAATTTGTAAAAAAACAAAAATATCCCTAGGACTAAACAACAAGAATAGCAATAAAAAAACTATTATGAAACTACAATCAAACCCCTGAAATAAGGCTAACAAATCCTAATGGTAAGGGTAATAGAATAATTCAACTATTAATTAAAATAATAAAATTTACTATAAAACTTCTGGATCAAAGGTTATTATTGTTAACGTTTTAAAAGCAATATAATAATTGTTTTGTTATAAAAAATAAAAAAAACATTCTTGCCCCCAAACAAGTAAAGAATGAAAATTATATACGTGTAAAGATTATTTACCCCTCAAACAAAGCTTATAAATAAAAAAATGAAGAGTAAAATGATAATTTATAACTTAAAATACATTTTAATATTTTAATATGAATTGAACTACTTTAAAACAGTAAAACATTCACATAGTTTTTTAGCTGATGGTTTTCTTGAAGGCTTTTTTTTTCGCGTTGAAACCGGCTTCGGCAGCCCAAGGCTTCGGTCAATATTCCCATCACTTACAGCCATGCAGCCCACGATTCTTTGTTCTACTTTTCTCTTAAAAAAATGACCAAGCGTGAGCGTCATGACCTACGTTAGTAAATAAATAAAGAACCGAAGAGAAGAAAAGGATAAACTCGCTATGACGTTGTTAATTGTTTTTTTTTTTTTTTGTGGTAAAGTTCAAATTCGTAATTTGTTCATTATCAAATAAAAAAAGAAATTCTTAATTTCTTCTCATCATAAACAAAAAATAAATCAATTTGTTTCTTGTAATAATTCCAATCACCGAAACCTCGTGTATTGTTTTTCTAAATGTTAATTTTTAACCTCTTCATTTTTATTTTTATTTTCACATTTTCCTCCATAAAAGTTGATTGTAGGAATGCATGTGAGCTAGCTAATCTTTTTTCTTCTGGCATAATTCAATATTATATATTAACACTTTATTAAATATTAACTTTTTAATTATGATTTAATTTCTTTAACGCCTTCCATTTGGGTACGTACATGAAGTTGGAGAAAGGTCCCAATAAGCCCTTGTACCTTTTTATTGCAAATTGTTTTGAACTCGGAGATAGTTAGTTAGTGTAGAATGTGATTGTGTTGATTTTTAAATAATTTTTTATATTAAAATATATTAAAATAATATTTTTTTTAATTTTTTTTAAGATTACCATATTAAAATCATTCAAAATATTAAAATCATTCAAAATATATAAATTTTTTTTAACTTTTTACAAAAAAAATTTAAATTTTTTGATTACACAATTTGCATCCTAAAATAATAATTTTTTTTTATATAATCATGATAATATATATTAATATAAGGACTAGAGTCCTTGTGATAATTGCGATAATAAAACTAGAAAAAAATATTTCGGTACAAAGTAAACAAACAATAACGTAAATATCATTAAACTGTAGCATTAATATCGTTCTCATGGTTTGAATATATCACAACTACAACTCAAAAGAAACATGGGGATAGCACTTTTATTAAACATGGTTTGTATACAACTCATTGTTCTTCTTGTTTCTCCTCGGAAGGATTGCTTTTGCTCAAGTTCCGTTTTCCCATCAAATCCCTAAAACAAAATATTGAAACAAATTAAGGGACCGTCAGTAAACCCTATCACATGCATAAAACCACCAAGTAAAGAAAATTAACGTGCAGATAACTGCAGCGCCTGGAAGTCTTCTAATTTCTCGGTTTCTAATAGAACTTTATCTTGCAGACCAGGAATACAATTAAACACAAGGCACAAAGATTTGGAGGATGACTGACCGTAAGGTTTGAGTGAGCAAGGCGTCTTTGGCATAATCATTCTCTGCTCTTGCTTTGACTATTTGAAACATTAGATCAAGCCTGAGTTGATTTTCAGAGCTCTGCTTGGAGATTACGTTAGTTTCCTCTCTCAGTTTGGTAGCCTCTTCGCTTATTTCTTGAAATCTTTTCCTGATTTCCTTCTGTCCCTCTCTTATGCGTTTTTGTCCCTCGCTGATCTCAACCATGTCAGCTCTTATCCTTTTGACGCTCCTGCTTAATTTCCTGTCATTATTTTCTCGTTTCTGTTTCAAGTAATCTT
>Ga0307517_10008266_pt1 | contig 14956 bp, 5 predicted proteins | sample 23_EM_MG_FD_194515 | JGI IMG/M metagenome (GOLD analysis project Ga0307517, IMG submission 194515) | Populus trichocarpa ectomycorrhiza microbial communities from riparian zone in the Pacific Northwest, United States - 23_EM | ecosystem: Host-associated > Plants > Roots > Unclassified | place... | reverse complement strand
AAAAATTTTGCTTTATAATTTTTTTCCTTATGCGGATTGCTACGGTGTTTTCCCACATGGCTTTTCTATTTTTTTTTCAAAATTATATTTGTCGATTTTATTTTTTTAATATTGAGCTGATTGAGAATTTAGTTTTGTAATTTTTTTTCTTTAAAACATTGTTGATTTCTACATTGTTTCTCCACATGGTTTTTTTTGTTTTTGTTTTTTATGATTTTCTCCAAAATTATCTTTCTTGATTTTATTTTTTAATATTGAGCTGGTGAAGAATTACATTTACAATATGTGAGGAAAGCACTATAGCTTTTCTCGCGAATTATTGTGGATTGCTACAATATTTTTTCCCACATGGTTTTTTTATGTTTTTTTATGTTTTTTTTTTCTAAAATTGTCTTTGTCAATTTTATTTTTAAATATTAAGCTAGTTAAGAATTACAATTACAAGTAAATACAAGTAAGGCTAAATCATGTGGGGAAAACACTGTAACTTTCCTCACAAAATACTATGGATTAATACAGTTTTTCCTCACATGGTTTTTTTTTCAGTTTTTTTTTGTGTTTTTTTTGTAATATTTTTTTTCAAAATTATCTTTGTCGATTTTTTTTTTTAATATTGAGTTGATTAGAATTTAATTTTGTAATAAAGCTTAATCATGTGGGGAAAGCACTGTAGCTTTCCTCATAAAATACTGTGGATCGCTACAGTGTCTCTACACATGGTTTTTTTTCTTATGATTTTTTCAAAATTGTCTTTGTCAATTTTTTTTTTTATATTGAGCTAGTTGAGAATTACAATTATAAGTCGTTACAAATAAGGCTAAATCATGTGGGGAAGCATTGTAGCTTTCATCATAAAACACTGTGAATTGTTATAATGTTTCCAACATAGTTTTTTTTTCCTGTTTGTTTTTGTTATATTTTTTTAAAAAAATTATCTCTGTCGATTTTATTTTTTTAATATATGAGCTGATTGAGAATTTAGCTTTGTAATTTTTTTGATTTAAAACACTGTGAATTGCTGTAGTGTTTTCCTATATGATTTTTTTATGATTTTTTCCAAAATTATCTTTATCGATTTTTTTTTAATATTGAGTTGGTTAAGAATTATAATTACAATTAAACTAAATCATATAGGGAAAACATTGTTGTTTTCCTCACAAAACACTGTGGATTGCTACAGTATTTCTCAAAATAGTTTAATTTTTTATGATTGTTTTTAAATTATCTTTGTTGATTTTATTGGGGAAATTACTGTAGTTTTCCTCACAAGACATTGTCAATTGCTACAACGTTTTTTCTCGTGATTTTTTTCTTCCAAAATTATCTTTGTCAATTTTTTTTTTAATATTAAGTTGGTAGAGAATTAAGCTTTGTAATTTTTTTTACTTTTTATTAACAGAAAAACTAAATCATGTGGCGAAATCACTGTATCTTTCCTCACAAAACACTATGAATTGCTACAAATTATTTTATTCAATCTCTAAATTTTTGATCATCAACATAATTTTTTTTCCGTCATAAAATATTGATTTTATTATACTTTTAGTTTATATTATTTATTTAGCGATAATTCATCAAATATATTTGTTTTATAATTTCATAACAGCGTCCGAGAATGTAATATCATAGTTTATTATTATATCTCACTTTTAAACTTGTCAGGAGGAGTATTTTATTTAAAACAAAGTAAATGTCACAAACAGAAGATAATAAGATATTCTTGTTTAGCTATAAAAGGGAAGATAACCTTTCCTTTCTCGAACACACAACACCCTATTATTCCTTTTTCTCTCTCTCTTTCTTTTTTTCTGGTGTTTGTTTTACTTTCTGAAATTGGAAGTTTTTTGATTCCTCTGATCAGACCTAACTCAAGCCAGCTCCTAAGAAGGTAAACAAGTGAAAGTCAATCAATCCATGTCACTTCAGTTCTTTTGCATGTTCATGAGCCAAGATTGGTCCGTCTTTCACTTTTCTTTTCTTTTTTTTTTGGGCGTCTTTGCTTGGATCTGAACTGGGTCTTCTCGCTAGGGTTTCTGCTAAATTCTCGTATTAAATTAGCAAAACCCCACTTTTCTTAGCTTTGTTTCCATGTCATTTCATATGTTCGTTCTTGTTTGTAAGGACAATGTCAATGTTGTGTCTTTTTTTTTTCTTTTTAAAGGAGAGGATAATGGCGAGAGAGAAGATCAAGATCAAGAAGATTGACAACGTGGCTGCAAGACAAGTGACCTTCTCAAAGAGGAGGCGAGGACTTCTCAAGAAAGCTGAAGAGCTTTCTGTTCTTTGTGATGTTGAGGTTGCTGTCATCATTTTTTCTGCTACTGGCAAGCTCTTTGAGTATTCCAGCTCCAGGTACTGCATTTTTTTACCTTTAAAGACGGAGATCCCCTTGTATTTGATTTAATGTATGTCTTATCCTAGTGGACTCTCTGTCTTGTTTACTGTGTGTTTATGTGCTGGTGTGAGTGTAATCATTAGAGTTTGCGTGAGAGAGAAAGAGAGAGAGACATAGAGGATTTTTAAGATTCTACTCCTGTTTTAGGACTGTATGATCTTACAGGCATATTTGTTAATTTTGATGTGGCTTTGAAACCTCGTATATAAACATAAATTTATATCCGTCTATTTAATTTTATGGACTTTTAAAAATCCAGTAATTAGATAGTGAGGAAGGAATCAAGATCCCTTGCGGTATAGTTTCCTGTACCTCTGATAAATAGGTAAGCCTTACCTCATTCAAAGACTATATAAGCACATCCAACTTTACATGTCTTAACACAAATTCTTTACTTCATTTCTCTTGGAGAAAAAAATAATAGTCAAGAAACACTTCATTTCTGGGATATTCTCTTCTCTAACATGAAATCCTCTCTCCGAAGTTGCGGTTCTGTGCTTTTTAGAATTTATTAATTTTCATTGATGTAATCTAGCTGGGTTTATGTGCAGCTGTCTGTGTGTCGTTGTATTAATCAATTATTCTGCCTTATTATATTTTTCCGAGGTGTGTAACATGGGAAAAGGGTTCAGAACTATATATCGCTAAGTCTCTAATCTTGTCTCCTTAAAGATCAATTATATATCGACAGCATATGATAAGCTAAAATTCATTAAATTTTGAGGTTCTTGTTGAATGTGATCTGTTGTTAACATGGGAGTTAATTGTTTTCCTCTTAAAAACTAAAATAAACAACTGAAACCAATCCTCTCCTTTTTTTTAACAGTAGTTCCCTTTGAATTAGGTCATTAAAAATCTCGAAAAACATTGAAGTAATTAAATATGAGATGCTAATTAAGTGACAGCCAAGATTTATGGAAGTTAAAAGTTACATCGGTTTTTGTGGAAGTTAAAAGTTTAAATTGGTAAAGATAGATAGCTAGGCTTCAAGAAGGAGGGCAGGCCTTCCTGTTGTGCCTAAATTCCTTTTGAGACTTTTAGGTTGGATCAGTTGGAAGTCCACGTACTCCAATAGTATTCCTTTGGAGAGGAATTATATGTTGATTGTGACGTAAATGATCATTGAAAGGCACCAGCGAGATTAGAATTTTTCAAGTGCGAGGTCATGAAAAACCTTAGCATGAGCTTAAAAATAAATAACGAATTAATGAATGGTTTTACATATTTTTTTTTTATAATAATCGAGTGGATTTTAAATAAGGCTAGAGAACCATTTAAACTAATGGAAATCTAGCAAAAAGAGATGCTAGTGTCTATTTACATAAGACAAAAAACAAAAAAACAAGAAGAAAATCAAGCAACTCAAATATTTACATAAAGCAAAGTATCAAGTTGAATGGTTTTACATATAATACATAATTTTAGGTTAATGCAAAATACATGTTTTCGAAAATGTAAATCTTAATTTTAAGGATGTAATTAAAAAGATCTTCCAAATTTTAGGATTAATTAAATTATAAACTTTCTCAGAGTTTGGGATGCTATGACATCTTTGACCTTATACCTCATTCCGTTCTTGACTAAGTACTGGGAATTTTGGATACTTCAGTTAATAAAAACCAAGGAACTCTGTTAAAAAAGTGAAACAAAATTAGTTAATACTAGTCATATTCCTGTGCGCTATTGCAATAATCTTTTTAACAATGTTGTTAAATTTAGTAAAGCTTAGTGAGTCATTGTAGTGACTTGTTAACCCGGTCACTGAACCTAGTCGAGTTTTAATGCAAACCTTTTGAGAGCAGATCAAACATGGCCCAATTGACTTAGTAGGTGTGCCCATGAATCAATTGATCCGGTGAAAACCTGACTTGTTGACTTAGTGTTGACTTGTAGGTGAATCCGCTTGATCAACCTAGTAAAAACTCAATTTTCTTTTTTTGAGAAAAAATATATTAAAAACAAAGTTGATTTAACTTTTTTTATAAAAAAATATTGATACGATGACAATTTTTTTATTGATCTAAGCCATGGGTTGGGCGAGTTTAATAACCTTGTTTTCTAGAACTTGTTTTTTAATCAATTAAACAATTATAAAAATAAACATTTGCATGAAAGACAACTAATAAAATTATTGAGGAGAAATGTATTTTTTTTTTATCTAAATTGTCTTTTCTGATTCATATAATTTTTTTTATAAAAAAACTGTTTTTGCATTACAACATAGTTAATTGAATAAAAAACAACATAAAAATAAGTTTGGAGAAACTATATTAATTTTAAATAAATGTAAAAAGGCATATATTTTTAATAAAAAACTAAATTTTCATATTCATGTATTTTCTTTTTTTGTTTTGATGAAGACATTTGTTTTTTATGAAAGTGCTGTTTTTTAGACAGAAAGAAACTCGTTATGATCATGAAAGCAAGTTCTATTTTAAAAAATCATAATCAATCATCTCTCTATGTCTATTTAAAAAAATGAGAACAATAAACTTGAAAACAATATATAAAAAATTTATAATGAAAAAATCAAGAAAAAATATATATTATATTCTCATTCAATATTAATGAGAAAATTATCATTAAGATTTCACATATTGGGTTGAAAAATAATTATTCATAAAGTAATCGATAATATTATCATAAACAAATCATAATATTATTAAAAATATCATAATTGTTTTTTATTAGGAGCGCATTTGCTTAATAGAAGGCAGCAACAATAAGATTAAATTTTTTTCCTAATTCCAAACAAGTAGAAAAAATGTGTATCTTCAATCCGAATTCTATTTTTGTATTAATACATTTCTAGATTGTTTCAATGAAAACATGATTTTCAATTGCAAGCATTGTTTTCTAAATAAAACATCATTATAATTTTAAAAGCAAATTTAAAAAATATTAAAACAATATCTAAGTATTTCGTATGTGATTAAAAAAATAAAAAAATTGTTACAAAAACTTTAATTTTGTTGAAATTACATGGTGTGAGTATGTTTGTGGTCTCCTTTATGTTTCTCGGGCATGCAAATTTTCAATTAGGAATGGGTAAATTCTAGTGATTGCTGTTTTCTAGGGAAAGAACAATTGAAAGCACAACGTCCTCGTCAATGGACAGAGGTCGAAGCTGATCTATCTTTTCAAAGTCATGACATATTTCATGGCTTTTGGTTTGCAAGTATCAGAAAGATGCTCCAATTTTCTAATAAAACGTCAAACTTTTTCACAGTTACCATGGAAAACTTTTTCACAAAGCAAATGTGCGTGTGCATATATATATATATACTTTTTCTGTGTGTGTTTCGCATGAAATAAGTAGAACAATACAAACTTAAAAATGGATCATCTAGCATAAAGTTATAAAGTCAGAATATCAATTATTAAATTTAATAGGTCAGCGAAGATATTAGTATTCATGATTTTGTGAAAATCCTTAAAAGATTGGTTGCAAGTGAAAAGGTGAAAAGGAGTGTTAGTAAATATATACCATAAAGAATAAATACAAGAATATAAATTGATATAAAAATTTGAAAATTCAAATATCAAATTCAATATTTTTGAATTGGTTTACAATCATTAACAAATAGAAATAAATTTTAAAAATATCTTTAAGAATTAGATTAGAAATGCTCAAGTTGCATTACCATACACACAGATACTTAAATGATCATTATTTTAATGTGAATTAAAAATATATATAAATATTTATTGATACTTAATATATATTGCTAAATATTTTATCACGTATTAGAACTCAATTCATCTTGGTAGAAGAAAGTGACATGAATCATGTGCAAACATGACTAGCAAACTATATAAATATCTCAATCTTCGTAAACAACTTATTTTAGGGTTAGTTAACCACTCTTTCTAAATGATTTTGTTTGTATATGATTATTACTACTAACTCATTTCATGGAAACATTGTTATCCGAATTCAACATTCCTACAAATGTAGGATTCCTACAAGTGTTGCAACTGAGAATTAATCAAAACATAAAGAATAAAAGCACTGTTAGAATTCATTTTTTAATATTGAAAAAGTAATTCCTTTGGAGAAAAAGTTAGCTTTTAGAAATATTTTATCTTTACTTGTGGAAATTGTTTTAGTTTTTTAGAAAATGGAGAATTATAGAGAAGGCATTTGAAAATGAATGTTTTTTTAGAAATATGGTTTTTTTTGTTCTTCTAATTCTTTAGAAAATTGAAAAGCATAAAAAAATTGTTTTTTCAACTTCTTCACTGTTAAAAACAAAGAGCCTTGTTTTTATCACCTTATTTTTTTATATACAATTCTTTTATCAATTTAAATATAAGCCACACAAAGCCCTTGTTCTCTATTTTAAAACCTTTTATTCAGAAAGCATGTTTTCTTAATTTTTAATACATAATTTTTGTGGAATAAATGAAAAAAATTGGAAACTACAACACTGTTTTAAAAAAATAAACTAAACACATAAGAGTTTTTTGTTTTTTTTAAAAAAGGAAAACATTCCCGGATAATGAAAACTCTACATTCTATCTTTTTTTCTATTTCTTTTTTGAAATTTAGTGTTTCTAAGTAAGCCAAAAACACCTCTGGAGTAGGAATAACACTAGAGAGATGAGGTTGTGGTTTTTTTTATTTATAATTGTTTTCGGTGAAAGGTTGTCCTCTTAAGGAAATACTTCATGTTTTATGTATCTTAGGAATTTAAATGAAAAGTATTAAGGAAGTAAGATAAGAGGGTTAAATGTCAAGGGTATATGAAGTGGTAAGAGATGAAGTATCAAAGGATGTTTGGTAGAAGTCAGTTTTTTTCATGAGTGATAGAGAATCTCATGTTAAATAAATGAAATTTTAAATTAAATAAAATTATAACAAAAACATTGAATAATTTATATTTGTGGTTCTAAATTTGAGACACTAGTAAAAGGAGACAAGAAAAAAAGTGAAAAAATAAGAAAATGCATGAAATTCAAATTTTATCTCCTTAAACAATCCTTCACTCTCAACTCCCTAGTTAGTTTAACATTAACTTGGGGTTAAATGTTAACCTTCATGTTCTCTCAAAAGTGTGCTAACATGGATAAAAGTAAATGCATATGGAATTATAAAATCTTACTTTTATGGGTTAAGATGGGAGGAAATGGCAGTGTGTGAATTTTGGAGAAACTCTTCACTCTCTGCACTCAACCTTACAATAGCAAGACATAAATGTAAAACCCTGATTGGTAATGGATCGAGAAAACACAATTGTTGCTTTTGTGAAAAGGTATAGCATTGGAGACCACCTTCATATTTCCATTTAGGCTGGCCTTCTAAACTATTAGTGAGACCCTAGCATGCACATGAGGACTGTCAAGTGAAATTTTATACAAGTTTGAGGGAGACGAGGGGTAAAGGCCGAAGGGAACTAATCCCTTTACCTACTGGAAAGGAAAGGGGTTGAAGGTTTCTATACGTCCAAGTTCAATCCTTTTAAATTCTAAGAACAATTCAAACCCAAATTAAATGTTTAGCAGGAACAAAATGTTCGAAGATTTAATTATTATTTTTATAAACTTCTTAATTTAGGTGCTGCAATTTATGTTACAATGGTGAAACATTGAACAGAGTAATAACTTAGGCTGGCTAACGTTTCCTTGTTCTTTGCTTTTGATAAGAAACGACAGTTTGTTGGAAACAATATAAAACAAACCAGGTTTTTCAATGTTTCGTTGTGAATGAGGGATTGTGTATCTGAATAAAGAATAGGACGTAATGATATAGAACTATAATAATATGATGGAAGTTCCCTATAGCTTCCTTCAATTTCACTTGACTTGTAAACAGCGTCCTATTAAATGATTTTCATAGCTTACGTGCTAAATAGCATTGGGTTTTTGTGATGTTCTCTGGAATCCCCTATCTGCTTCCTCATTTATCTTTTTAAGCATGTGTACTCAACGGGGTGCAAGTCTTGTTACGTCTACATCCATCGTGTGGGAGTTCTTTTGTAGTTCAATTGTATTTGATATGGAAATGAATATGCACGTAAACAATGCATTTGAAAGTAAAACTATTAATGCCACACAACCATCTTAATTCTTCTCCCATGTAATTGGAAATCAAGGATGATGAAATTTATTATAAATTAAAATTCTTAAAAATAAAAAAAAAACATAATTATAAGAAAACATTCAAAATATTCTTCCAAGTCTCTATTACAATATAAGCTAGATAATTCTATTTATATTAGTCTTAGACAAACTGAATAAGAAAAATATAATCCAAAATATGAATAATTTTTAAACTAAATAAAAAATAATTTAGGAAAATAAATTTCCTAAATTGAATAAGAAAAAATAAATAAGAAATAGCTTATACACCAATCTCCTTAAGTTAGAAAGAACTTGTTTTCTAGTTCAAATTGTTTTTACTTTAATCTCGTGGATATCTAATCAAAACTCTTCATCTCCTTTTCATTCTTCACTTCAGTGTATTATAATTTTATTTATTAGCGTAGGTCCTTTCATATTAAATTTTATGTAAAAAACCAATTAATAAATTATTTCTCTTTATTTGGCTTCCAGAGTAACTTGTTTCATCAACATATGTTGTTATCATATAATCCTTTAACAAATTTATCTTTGTGAAAATAGTAAACTTGTAATCAAAATGATCAACTTCTTTTAAATTAATTTTTTTCTTGTTGAACACCTACGATGTTCTCTTAGCATTTAATCTTTAGCTTGTTAATGAGAAACCATTGTGATGAGGCCATTATCCCACATCGGTTAGGAGACGAGGGCCTTGATTGCTTATAAGGCACCAAGGACACCTCTCTCATCGCGAGACGTCTTTTAAGGGACAAAACCCACTGGAAGCCTGGAAGCCATGTGGGACAATACCTCGTGGTGGGCCTACCATGCTGCGGATATGGACACACCTCATCACATTGATAATATCATTAATGCTATTATTGTCATTGTTTATGCTATAATTATCATCAAAATAAATATTATAAATTGATGGAGAATACCAATTCACATTTATCTTTTTATAAATAGGATCACTAAAGTTCACACTCTTTTCTACCTTGATATCCAGTTCGTTTCTATTGTAGTTTTCAGCTTGTTGCTTCCTTTTGCCATGTTTGGGTTTGATGATAAAGGGTCTCAAGTAGTTATAGAAACTTATAAATTGCCGTTGATCTCCAAAACACCATGATGAATGCATACTGGTTGCTTTACTGCGCTTGAATTGTTGAAATATTCTCTTCGAAGAATTCAAGGTTTAAGTGTACTTCAAAGGTATAAAGTGGTCTTACATCTTCATCTTCTCCCTTTCAGAAATCTTGGGCTAGTCCTATCTTGTACAAGGTTGCTTCAATTGCTTCCACCTCATAGAGGGATAACCTCTCAATTTGGTGGTGATCAACTTCACCTTCATCTTCAAAACCTCCGTGCACTTAAAGATTCGTTCTATCTCATAAAATCAATTGATAAATCCCTTAGCTTACAGGATACTTGCAAACTCAGGGTCTCGAAAACCCTGGTCTTCATGGTGATCATCTTGAACACGCTTATGCTTGTGATGTGGGTTCTTAAATCTAGATGTGGAGTTATGACCAACGAACTTAAAAATCTTGAGATCCTGATCCGCTAAACAACTACTCAAATCCACAACCTACCTTTATAAATCCTTAATTATCATTAGTTCTTGAAAATAACTTTCTTGAGGTAGAATCTCCTCAATAGAAAACTATACTCCTTCACAATGAACATGTCCTACTTTACGATCTCCATTATGGTTTTTCAACAATACACAACAAAAATTATTAGAAAACATTGAATTTTGATATCATCTGACACATTAAAAAAACAAAAGATAATAGGGATTGTTACAAGTTATAATTCTCAAAGATCAACAATATTATAACTATGAGGAAACACTCAAAATATTTATTTTTTATTCATTAAGCCTTTTAAAATACAAGTTAAATAATTTTATTTATATTTATCATAGGCCTAACTAAATAAAAATAAAATAATATTATTGAACTTCATAAGAAAAAATAAACAAAGAAAGAAAATCTCCTGCATCACTAGTTTGTAGTAAAAATAAAAAATAAACACAATGCACATAACTGCATACGTTGACACTATGAATAAATCCAATGTAAAGAAATTTGTATAATTAATTATATTGTTTTATCAGCCCCATTTGTAATGTAGTAAAGACCTAATATCACCAAAAATCCTTCTTTTATAATGCTTTTATATTATTTTTTAATATATTTTTTAAGTGAAAATCTTTTAAATTTGAAATTGGTTTATATCCACTCACCATTAATCATTAATGCTATTATTGTCATTGTTTTGCTATTTTTTTGCTTCAAATTAATTTTATTTTGTTTTTTTGGATTGTTTTGATGTGCTGATGTCAAAAATAAATTTTAAAAAATAAAAAAATATATTATTTTGATGCATTTACAAGTGAAAAACATTTTAAAATGCAACTTCCACTACACTCTCAAACAGACACTAAAAATTTAATATTACATCAAATAAATATCTAAATTCAAAAACTTAAAGACTTCACAATAATTTTATAAATTACTCTCATACAATCAACATTAAATGATAATATTTAAAATTGATAATTGACTATGGCTTAAACTTTGATACAAAATCCAAACTCATTATCTAATTCAATTATTTGTTCACAATCACATATATTAAGTTTGTCCAAAAAAAAAACAATATAGCTAGAAAAACTAATTTTTAACCCATGATCTTGTAATTATTTCCTAGAATAGTGATAATGTTTTTAAAATTATTTGACAAATGTGAACCAGAAAATTTTCCAGTTGTATATGTTTTATTTGTTACCACAAGCTGTATATTATCCAACATAATTTTTACCATAGAAAAAATAAAATATTTTATAGGGACTTGAACCGAGCCTAGTGTTCTAGGGTTAAGACTCCCACGGACAAGTCTGCTGCTTGTTTGGCCATTGTTTGCTGATATCATCCATATTTGTGAATTTTTTGAGATTCTGTTGCAATAGAGGAAGTATGCAGGGTCTGTTACGTTTTCTATTAGCAGAATTGATGGAATATTTCAATTCCAGTTAAATTAATCTTTTGGACTTTTCATGAAGCCCTCATCGCCTTGCTATGTCTCTATGAGCAGCTTGTGTGGCGATGATCTGTATTGCTCATTTTCTGAATGTCACCAGCTTTTCATATGACGCACTAACTGTTTCACTTATGTGTAGTATGAAGGACGTTCTTGCGAGGTATAATTTGCACTCCAATAACCTCGACAAACTAAACCAACCATCTCTTGAGTTGCAGGTAATTCCTTCTTCTATTAGTTTTGCATAATGACTAACACCTCAATATCATGGAAAATATGTGTTTCTGTTTGTTCATTTTAAGGGCATTGTCCGGGTGTTTTTGAAGCTCTGCAGGTTATACCTGGTCCTTAACCTGCAATTTCATTCTTGATTTTATTTATAGCTAGAAAACAGCAATCATATGCGATTGAGAAAGGAGGTTTCTGAAAAGAGCCATCAACTAAGGTAACATTCAGCAAGGAACTTCACAAGGTGGTAACTGATCTATTACTATTTAGTTCTAATGGGATGTATTCCTTCAATGCATGGCAGGCGAATGAGAGGAGAAGAGCTTCAAGGACTAAATATAGAGGAATTGCAGCAATTGGAAAAAGTGCTTGAAGTAGGACTTTGTTGTGTGCTTGAAACCAAGGTTGGTTTCCATTTACGACCATACATAACCACGTATAGATTCTTATTTTGCAACAACGAGTTTTTTTTTTTTTTTTTCAGGGCGAACGAATTATGAATGAGATATCTACACTTGAAAGGAAGGTTAGAATGTTACTGATTTCATGGTATACGAGACTTGCTGGTCAAGACTTCATCAAGAGATGTCCTACATAGATAGAAGTCATTCTTTGATTAAAAAAAAAAAAAGAAAAGAAGAAAGAACAGAAAAGAAAAAAAGACAAGAACTCGTTCTTCTGTGTAGTTGCTACGAACCATTAGTCTTGTTTCTTAATCATTTAGATAAGCAAAGTATCTCATCCATTCTTTGATTACTTGGTTTACTCCAATAATGCAGGGAGCTCAGCTTTTGGAAGAGAATAAGCATTTGAAACAGAAAGTAAGAATTTGTATCCTAAGTTGCTTATAATTTTACTTGTGAAGATTTAAATATTGAAAGAATAACTTTGTTTGAAGTTGTATGCAGATGACAACCATTTGTAAGGGAAAGAGACCTGCCCTTGTTGATTTAGACACAGCAGTTCAGGAAGAAAGGATGTCATCGGAGTCTACTAGCAATGTTTGCTGCAGCAGCAGTGGCCCTCCTGTAGAGGATGATAGCTCCGACACCTCTCTCAAATTAGGGTGAACTTAATTACCCGTATTATATCGACTAAATTTACGTGCAATTTTTCTTCTTTGTTTCACTTATCAGGTTCCTTTTCTCCTTTTAGCCTTAAAGGATCCATGATCACAAAATGAATGATTTAATTCACACCCCTCGTATAAGCTTGCTATAAAGCTTCCTTCGGTGAAAAGTTATCATTTTGAATATACCATAATTTCAATATTGAGGCAACTAACTGGTGTTTTGTGTTTATTAGATTGAATAATTGCTCAATTGCATGCATCAACTTCAAACTGTTTACAGGTTGGCCATCTTAAGCTGAAAGCTGGAGGCAAATGAACTGATCCAGTAGAATCTTGCGAGGAACAAAGCTGCGATCGCTTGAATCTTTGAGATATAGGTATTTATTTATGTTTTGAGTTAATGTAAGAATGACGTGTACTGGCAAACATTCTGGATTCGTGGATTCGCAATATAGGTGGTGTGTATGAAATCTAAAACCCAAAACATGTATTGGGGACTTTAATTTAAATCACCGAATATTTTGTCGATTGTCGATGTGTCAGTATAAAAATCACCAACAAATTTATCAATGGAAACATGTTGATGAGTGTCTTGTTGAGGATTTCAAATCGGTCGGTCATTTAGTCAATGATTTAAATGTTGATGGATAGGCTGATAAAATATTTGTGCCAATGATAAAAGTAGGCGCCAATCATTTTATGTTAGTGATAAAAGGAGACATCAGTTATTTTTTGTTGGCCTAGCCATTGATAAATATTATTGATTGATAGACTAATTGTCCTTAATATATCATGTAGAACCAAGGGATTGACTAATAAATCATTGACAAACATGTTCTATTGTTGAATCTATCAGTTTATATCAAAACGGTTTACAAATCTCTATAATTCTTTGAGAAAAATGTGTATTGTATCGATGAAATCACTGATAGAATTTTTATGATTGTTGGTATTTTGTTAGTATTTTAGTAATTTTTTAAAACTCATTTTATATTATTAATTTAACTATAAAAATCAATTTTAAATGTTAGTATATTTAAAAAGAAGATGGGGCTGGAGAAGGAGGGGAAGAAAAATCTTGTGGGGGTAAAGGGGAAGATAATGACTAGAAAGGTATGTCATCATCTCCTCTAGTGTGCTGTCGCAAATAAATAAATATAAAATCTAAATTTTTAAAAATATATATAGTAGTGCGAATTCACGAAACATATCTAACTTAGTTATATGCTACATGAATAATGATGGGAGGGTGTTTGAGTATATTGAAAACAATTATAAGAAAAAAAACTAGGTAATAATTTTAATTAAATGGTCGAAATTAACTAGAAGAACAATTCTTGGTTTGAGTCAACATTTACTGTTGAAATTTTATAATTGATCATCAATTAAAGTATATATCAAGTCACACTTTGAATTTTCACAGTTGGGATCGCTTTCCTGTCTCTCTTTAATTGCAATTAATTAGAAACAAGTGATCTAATTAATTCTAACTACTAAATAATCTAAAGACAAGCGTTGAAAGTTTAATATAGTAGTAGCTTTAAGAATTAGACAGTTCAATAAAAATAAACAAACACAAGCACAAACAGTTGCATTTAATTTAGTTGAATATTCTTTTTAAGATTTAATAATTTCTGATGTAGTAAATCATTTAACCTTACACTCCGTTTGTTTGCTGGAAAGTAGTTTCCTTTTGGAAAGTAAATTTCGGGAAAGTGAATTATTTTTCGATGTTTGGTAGTGTAATGGAAAATAAGTTGGAAATACTTTTCAGTGTTTGGTTATGTTATGGAAAATGAGCTGGAAAATAACTTATTAATATTTTATTTTTTTTAAGTTTATTAAAATAATGAGGAACAAATCTTACAAATTAAAAAGTTGAATGAGAATGAAATTGAAAAAAATATATAATTTAATAAATTATCTCAAATAAAATAAATAATTATCAAAATAATAGATATCAAATTTAAAAAATGAAAAGATGAAATAAAAATAATAATAATTAACATTTCATAAATTATTTCAAATAAAATAAGTAACAATCAAAAGAATGATGATCAAATTTGATAGATAAAAAATTTCAATTAAAAAAATAATAAGGGAAAAGCAAATAACAATTATAAAAATGAGGACCAAAGTTATATAAAAATTAA
>Ga0307517_10008265_pt1 | contig 14956 bp, 11 predicted proteins | sample 23_EM_MG_FD_194515 | JGI IMG/M metagenome (GOLD analysis project Ga0307517, IMG submission 194515) | Populus trichocarpa ectomycorrhiza microbial communities from riparian zone in the Pacific Northwest, United States - 23_EM | ecosystem: Host-associated > Plants > Roots > Unclassified | place... | reverse complement strand
AAACAATTTATTAAAACCTTCCCCCCCCCCCCCCCCCCCAAAACCAAACTAAAATAAAAACAAACAGAAAAAAATGCTCTCAACCAAAAGCCCTCCCCTTCCCCCAACCAAGCCCCTTGCAATCTCGATCAAACCTACCTTACCCAATCTCACCTCTCAAACACTTGCAAACACTATTATCAACCTCGAGACATTTCAATTATTTTATTTCTTGATAATTAAGTGTGAAGAGGTGTAATATTTTTTATTTTAAAAAGGTGGGCCTTCTTATAGTAAATATATTTGTTATTTTTTTGCTTTACTCTTGATTTCTTGATTTTATGGTACCTACGAGGAAAGAAAAAAAATATAAAGTTATCAATGTACTTTGCTATCTTCTCTCCCTGTAACCCTAATATAAATTTCTGCAACCGGTCAAAAACAAAAATAAAGATACAAATTGCAAGAGGAATTTCCCTGCGGAAAGATTGAAGCAAGCCACCAATTAATTCATCTTTCATCAAACAAAACAAGGTAATTGGGCTTCGATAACTTAAATTTAAAATATATTTTTGTTTTGTTTTGAGATGTTTGTTAAGAATTTGATGAGATTTTTATATAATTCTACTATTTTTGCTCTTTTGTTTTTTTTTAGATTTGCTAGTTCTACCAATTATTTTTTGAATTCTTGTTATAGTTATTTTTTCTAATTAATTAGATATATTTTATTGGTTTGTTTTGATTATGTTTGAATTTTTTTATGTTTTGTTTTTAGCAGAGCCACCAAAATTATCAATTTTTTCTCACGATATATGTTTTGATTTTAAGTTGAACCATGAACCTGCGTTGATTAGTGAATAACCTCTTATTAGAATCAACATTGCTCATTTAATTAGATATCCAAGGAATCGTTCTCAAATTTGGAAATACCCGGTTAATCAACAAGGTGAAATTCGAAGGGCATACATTAATTTGGGGCCATATCAACCTTTGATGTCTCATTGGTTCAAAAGTTATTCGTGGCTTGAATATTCGGAGAAAAATACTGCATTTTGTTTCCCTTGCTATTTATTTCCAAGTAAACCATCTGAAAAGCCAGGATCAGACACATTTACTGTTAAAGGATTTAATTGTTGGAAGAAAGTTAATGATGGGGAACGGTGTGCTTTTTTTACTCATATGGGAAAAGGTTTCAGCTCATAGATTTGCTACCATATGCTTGAAAGTTTTGAAAAATCACTCATGTCATATTGAGAAGGTAGTTAAGAGGCAAACTATTCAAGAAATTCTAAATAATTGATTGCGTATGAAAGCTTCAATAAATATTGTTCATTGGCTCACATTTCAAGCATGTGCTTTTAGAGGGCATGATGAACGTTTAGAATAAAAAAAACCGAGGTAATTTTCTTGAAATGATAGAACTTTTAACATCATACAATGAACAAGTAGGTGCTCTTGTTTTGGGTAATGCTCCACAAAATGCTAAATACACCTCACATCAAATTCAAAAAGAAATTTTGCATGTCTTTGCTAGAAATGTACAGTTTTCAATTCGTCATGAGATTGGTGATGCAAGATTCTATTTAATTGTTGATGAAACTCGAGATGAATCTAGAAGAGAGCAAATGACCCTTGTTATTAGGTTTGTTGATAGAAGTGGATTTATACGAGAACGATTTTTGGATATAATTCATGTCAAAGATACAACTGCTTCAACTCTTGAGGAAGAGATTTTTCCTTTGTTTTATCTCATCACAATCTTGATGTTCAAAATATTAGAGGACAAGGGTATGATAGTGCTAGTAATATGCGTGGAGAGTGGAATGGTTTGCAAGCTTTATTCATTAATGATTGCCTTTATGCATATTATGTATATTGTTGAGCTCATCAATTACAATTAGCTCTTATTGTTGCAGCTAGATAAATATATTATGCTCATACTTTCTTTCAGAATTTGATTTTTATTATTAACATTGTTAGTGCTTCTTGTAAGCGTAATGATGAATGACGGGCTTTTCAAGCAGCTACAGTTGAACATTTAGCTAATATTGATGAGATTGAAATGGGTAAAAGAGGTAATCAAGTAGGTGGTTTGCAACGACCTGGAGATAGCAGATGGAGTTCGCACTTCAAATCAATTTGCAGTTTGATAAAAATATATGGGGTAACTTGCTTGGTTCTAGAAAACTTTGCTTTAGATGGATCTACTTATTCTCAACGTGGTGATGCGACCTTTTCATTTAAGTTGCTAATGTCATTTGATTTTTTGTTCATCTTACATATAATGAAGAATATTATAGGAATTATTGACATGCTTTGCCAAGCCGTGCAACAAAAATCTCAAGACATTTTAAATGTTATGCATTTGGTGACTACCACAAAGACTTTAATTCAGAAGTTAAGAGAAGATGGTTGGGAAACTCTTTTAGAAGAAGTGACATCATTTTGTAAGCATCAGGATATTGAAGTTCCTGATATGGATGCTTGTTTTTTTAGTGTGGGACGATCTCGCCATAAAAAAAATTCAGTAATAGTTAAACATCACTACCGAGTTGATATATTTACAGCTATCATTGATCAACAATTGCAAGAGCTAAATAATAGATTCAATGAGCAGGCGATCGAGCTTCTTAAGTTGAGCACAACTTTAGATCCTAGAAATAGCTATAAATTATTCAATGTTTAAGATATATGCTTACTTGTTGACAAGTTCTATCCTGAAGATTTTTCTGATCAAGAAAAAATTCATTTGAGACTTCAGTTGCAACATTATGAGCGTGATGTACCCAATCATCCAGAGTTAAAGAACATGTCATCGATTGCTGATTTATGTCAAGGATTGGTTGAAACAGAAAAATCAATACTTTATCCACTAGTTGACAAGTTGATTCGGTTTATTTTGACTCTTCCTGTTTCGACAACAACTATTAAACGAGCTTTTTCAGCGATGAAGATTGTTAAAACAAGACTTCGCAATCGGATGAAGGATGATTTTCTTGCAAATTATTTGATTGTCTATATAGAAAAAGAAATTGTTGAAAGATTCACAATTGATATGATAATCGATGATTTCTATTCTATGAAAGAATGATGAGCACAATTAAAATAAATATGTAAGAATCATTCTTTATACTTTTTTACTTTATTTCAAAGTTTATCAAACATAAATAATGTTTCGCTTTAGCTAATGTTTCTTATATACTTTGTATGCTTATATTTGATAGGTATAAAGACCAACAACATTAAAATAATGAATACATTATGAAGATGAAATTAACTTCATTGCTTTGACTCAATTTGGTATTGCTCCATACCTTTTACCTTATACAAAGATCATTATATGTTTGTAGTAAGTTATTTGAATAAAAAACATCATGCAGATTTTTTTTATAACTCATGTATAATAAATTAAAACAAATATTATATCTTGTTATATTAATCCCCCCCTTGTATGTTTATATTTGATAGATATAAAGATCAACAACATTAAAGTGATGGATACATTATGAAGATGAAATTAACTTCATTGCTTTGACTCAATTTGGTATTGCTCAATATCTTTTACCTTATATAAAGATCATTATATGTTTGTAGTAAGTTATGTGAATAAAACAACATCATGCAGATTTTTTTTACAACTCATGTACAATAAATTAAAACAAATATTATATCTTATTATATTAATAATCCTAACTTCGCCCCTAACCTCATAAATCACCATGCACCCTCACCTTTTTAAACATCCACAACATTCTCCTCACTCCCCTATTAAACCGAGATTTCAAAAACCAGTTTTTTAACCCACATACAACACCCTGAGCAACAAACACTTTTCTAACACACCTCCCCTGTCCTTTGAATTCTCAAAGTTCTACTTTGAACGACTCCCATCTTGGATATATAGGCAACAATGACCTCAAAAAGACTTTCAAAGATTGGTTTCGTCACTAGTCTCTTTGTTTCCAAGAAAAGACATCAAGAGGAAGACGATTTGGTTTTGTTTCTTTCCTCTCCCCTTTAAAAGAAACAAACATTTGCAATAACATGAACCTTATATGGTTTGACTCGTTCAAACTTCTTGCAAATCCAGTCAAATTTCAACCTCTTCAAGATAAAAAAATAAAATAAAATGCCAAACCACACAACCAAACCTGACCCTAAACCTATGCCCAAGTTAACCTTGAGGGACACTGAAACATTTGTTGAAGTTCTCTCACTGTCGCAAAGCCATTAAGAAAGACAGTGGTGTATGAGACTATCCCTGATGATAAGGAATGGCTTTTGAGAAGTTTAGATGGATAGATAGCCACAAACATAAACTATGCTACTTTAGAGCATATGGTTTTGAAATATGTTAAACAGGCAGTTGGCTTTCATTTCTTGGGTGCAAGCCAAGCAATTATCACTTTCACGGACAAGGAGTCTATGGAGAAAGAACTGAAAGATGTTTGCTCTGTTATGAAAAACTCTTTCATTCGTTTCAAACCGTGGGAACAGAAGGTTAAAGCCACAGATCAGATTTGTTTGGGTGTCCATTCTGGGACTACCGTTGGTAGGTTGGAACCGCAAATGTATTGAGACAATTGTTGAGGGCGCAGGGAAGATGGTAGGATACGACATTACCAGTGTTAGTCAAGGTTCGCTTATGAGTAAAGGTGTTACTAAACACGACTTCTTTTGTGACCTTAAGCGAACAGATATCGCTGATTCTTGACGGCGACGAATATGAAATCTTAGTCAACAAATTGAATCCAGATTTTAGTCCCCTGTTTACTACAATCAAGCACTCAATGGATGCATCCGGTACTCGCGTCTCAGATGAGGAGTCCTGCAGTGAGAATAAAAATTCAGAAGGGTACAAGGTGGTAGTTGTACAACGGATACAGTTTTTGCAGAGCATAAGGAGGTGGATATGGAGAGTGACTCTTCTCTCCTCCTCTGTCTAGGCCACGCTGGACAAATGAGCTACCCGGATCACACTGACACAACTTTCAAATCCTTTTGCTTGTTTCCCGAAATTAAGGGAAAGTACACGCACAGTTTGCAGACGAAAGATAAGCAAATGTCCATTGCCCCATACTAGCCGTCCTTTGTTCTGTCATGCTATGATAAATTTATGGCAAACACTCAAGAGGCAAGGGATAGAGACAACAGTTCAGATGATTCAATTATTGAAGTGGGCCTTACCAAAAAACATGTTACAGGTCATAACACCTCTTCAACCCAAGAAACAAGTCTTGTTAACAAGCCCGTGAGGTCATGGGCTACAGGCCTTAACATCTCTTCAGCCCAAGAAACAAGCCCTTCTTCTAAGCCAATGAGACCCAAGAACTCAGACCAGCTTTACAACAAGCGACTTGTGCCCAAATATTCCTATAATAAAAGGAAGAAAGTGAAGAAAGATAGATGTGTTTTGGCTTATGATGGCATATCAGCTGAAGATCTTGAGTTCCCTGTAACAAATATATCCGATCATCAAAAGGATACATCTCTGAAAGACACCAGCTTATCCCCTGTTACTAGGTCAGCCGCAGATGAAAGAGAAGAAAGGAATCCTAATCATGCCTCCACGGAAGAAGAGGTTAGGGGTACAGAGGTTTGTTTACCAGCCTCGTTGAATACTCAATGCAGTCAGCAGGGCTCTTTAGATGCGAAAAGGAAAACAACGCTGCTAGAAGCAAAACAAGGAAACTGAAAATGTTGACAGCAAGTGGCAGGGTAGCTAATACAACCGAAGAAAGTGTTTCCGTAGACTCCCTCAATTTGGGAATCCAGCAAGGGAATGTTCGGTATCAGATAACTTGCAATAATAATCAAGCTGACGGTTTTGATAAAGAAAAGGAGTTTCAGGAAATGATACAAGATGCAGTTACTCTGGGTTTGGGGAATCCTCGGGATCTCACAGCGTATGAAGATGGAATCTGGAGCAATATTGACAGAGAAGTGAATGAATGGATATCGATCAACCGACTGTAAGTGATCCGTTTTGCTCAGCATGCCTCGTTTTGGTTTTTAGTTATTCTCTATTAATATCTTTGCTTGGAACAGTTGTGGTTTAGATATGTCTAATAAACACAATTCCATCCAGAATAGGCTAATAAATTGTAATGTGGGAATTGTTCTGACTCTTTCATCAAAAATCTGTGAAATGTTGTAAATGTTAAATAGGCTTCCCTGTAGGCAAATCAGGAGGAATAATTGTGATATGGGATAGTTCTATCTTTGAGGTGGATAGCATTGAATTTAGGGGGCAGTGGATTTATTCATGCGGCACAAATGTTAAGTCTTCCTGGTAGTTGGTGTCTATGTAGCATCTTATGTGTAAAAACGTGCTAAATTATGGGAAGACATTACTATTCTTAAGTTTGCTTTTGAATTGTCAATGGTGGTGTTAGGTGACTTCAACGAAACCCTTTACTCTCATGAGAGAAGTAGTGGTTACCTCAATCATTCAGGTTCAGCATCTTTTCACAGCTTCTTATCTGACTGTGAATTGATAGAATTCAATCCACATGGCAATCGTTTCACTTGGTACAGGGGTGGATACATGAGCCGCATTGACAAGGCTTTTGCCACTCCAGATGTTCATCTTTAGTTCCAGACTTTAACTCTCTGCTGTTATTCGAGGGGACCGTCGGATCATTGTCAACTGCTACTTGAAAACTCTAAGGTAGACTGGGTTGCCTCTTGGTGGGCAATCCGAGTAGGCTTTCTACTTGGAAACCAGTGTTGTCTTCTATCAAAGCTAAGTTGAGTACTTGGAAAAGAAAGATTCTAACATGGTTGGGAGGATATGTTTTAAGTTTTTTGCCTCTATATTATATGTCTATTTTTCCTATGTTAAAGGGTATTATCAATGCCATATCTTATATCAATCACTTTTTTTTTTGTGGAATGGTATTTCAAACTCTCATGCTATTTGCAAGGTGGCTTGGCATAAGATCATCAAGTGTAAATCTTTTGGTGGTCTTGACTTGGGATCTTTGCACCATAAAAACTTGGCTTTGCTCTTTAAATGGTTCTAAAGTCTAGACAAATGAGTGGTAGGAGGCTGGCAAGACTTTATCCTTCGAAAATATCAGCCAAATTTTGCAAATGGACTTTCTGTGTTTGTCGATTCTCTTTCCCAAACTTGGCGTGACATGGTGTCGACTATCTTCACAAATGAAAGCATAATCATTCCTCTCAAGTCTAACATTGGGTTCAAGGTGGGTCATGACAACAACATTTGGTTTTGGACCAATTCTTGGCTAGGTACTGCAACCCCTCTTCAGATCTTATTTCTTAGACTATATAATCTCTCTCTGCAGCAATCAATAAGCCTTGTAGATGTGTATTGCCTGGCTAATAATTCAGTCAACCTGTCTTGGAAGAGAAGTACCGGTCACGTGAGCTTTGTATGTGGGAAAGCTTATTTGTAGAGGTGGAGCGTGGTCTAGTCTTCTCTGAAGGTGAAGACATAAAGGTATAAATATTTCATAATTTCGACACTTACTCAGTTTATTTAGGATGCTAATTGCTAGATAGCCTCTCTGCTTCAGGGGATCCTTCCTTTTCCATTTTGCTTTGGAAAGGTTTTGCCCTTTATCAATCGACGTTTTCATATGGTTCCTGTTTAATGGAGTCTTAGCACAAAGGGTTTTTAGCTGAGAGGGGGATTATTAACTATGAAGATGCTCTTTGTCCTTTTTTTTTTTATTGTAAGGAGATTTGGACTATAAATCACCCTTTTCATCAGTGTATTATTACGTGGAATTTTTGGGGTAGATTCATGCATTGGTTTGGATGTTTAGGTTGTCTGCCCAGGGACCCAAATCATAATCTACAGGAATGGCTCAAATCAGTCAGAGGTAACTTTTAGCGTCAGGCTATTACTCTTCTTTACAAAGGCTTCTATTAGTCTATCTGGATAGTTAGCAATCGTCTCATATTTGGGTCCAAAACTCCAGACTAGGATGTGATTTTCGACCTTACCTATAAACACTTAACAAAAAAAAAGTAAAGCTAGAAACGACTTCATCGTTGCTGTCGATTTCTGTATAGGCAACGACACAGTTTTCCCTGCTGATTTCTGGATCAGCAGCGACACAATTTTCGCTGCAGATTTCTTGATCGGCAGCAACACAATTTTCATTACTAATCTCTGAGTCGGCAGCGACACCTTTTTTTGTTGTCGATTTCCGAATCGGCAGCGACATAGTTTTCGATGCTGATTTCTGAGTCAACGATGGTTGGGTGCGCTGACGAATCCATGTGTTTTGTAAAACCTGACAAATCTTGTCTTTGGTCGAGCCATACTAGGAAGAATTAAGGGGTGAAAAACTGGCCAACTTTGGAGGAAAAAAATGTAAATCCCAACGGGAACTTGAATAAAAGGCCAACCAACACTAAACAAAATTAAAAGGACCAAACTGGTTTACTCTTAAGAGGCCTTCAGAAGGGGGAAAACTGGTTTCTCGGATAACTTAATGAGGGATAATGATAAGGTAGAACAACCCCCAAACACCCCAGCACACTTATAAAGGCTATAAATACAAGGAGAAAGAAAGGGTGACCCTTCCTCTTTCTAAAGACTAGTTGTAGCAGCTGTATGCTCTTGCTCCTCTACCCCTTCTCCATAGAAAACCAGACCCAATCTAGCTGCATGCCCCCTCCATTAAATGTGTGAGCTAAAGAAGACCTAGAGAGTGAGGTTAGTGACTGAAATCATGGAAGGAGGAAGGGTGTAGCAGGCCTATTAAGCTGCAGAAGAAAAGAACAAGAGAAAATCGGACAGAAAAAGAAAGAGATACCTCTGAAACTACACTTGGAACCTGTAAAAAAAGACATAAGGTAAGACCCATTTCATCTCTTGACTAAAAGATACCTCACGATTTGGATAAGGAGAAAAAAGGAGAAAGAAGAACCTAGAGGGTTGGTTGGACAACAGGTGAGAGAAGGAAGAAGCTGGACACAAAGAGATGAACAGACCACCAAATCCCTTCCTAAGGTTATTGAAAACCATGAGGTATGAACTAGAACCCTTCTCCACTGTTCTTTTGACTTTGGGACTGAAAAGAAAGAAGAAAACCCTAAGCAAATGGCCTAGGATTCTTACATCAGTTGTTGAGGAAATCTAGATTAGAAAGAGGGACAAAAACGGGACTGAATAGGGGGACTTAATTCCAGAACACTTAACAAAGGAAATGAACAATTTTGAATGCATAAACTTAGAGAGATGGCTGACCAAAGTGAGGGTTGGACAGAACATGGATTAAAAGGATAAAATGCAAAGATTATCCTTGTTAGAGTTGCTCAATTATGTGAAGCCAAAACAGAACTTATGCTTGTGTTTATGACAACATTTTTGCATATATGAATGATGAAATTATGTGAAAATATGGTAAAAAGTGTTATGAACATAATTGTACTATCATTTGAACCTTAGAAGCATATGGAAATCAGAACTGAATTCACTCCATGTTGATGCCTTGAGTTTGTGTGTGTAATGGATGAACTTGTTTAATTAGGAAGCAAAAGGTATACGTATGAGTACGATATGTTGCTCGCTATACTATTGTGTTAAACTTGATGAAATGCATGTGAAAGATTAGATGAAAGAGGCATATATGTTTCGGTCAAGAATAGGAACATTGACGAAATCTAACATGATGAACCTCTATAAGTTGGTGTGAAATAACATAAATGTGGGACTTGTTTACGTGTAGTTGAATTGCTACAAATTATATTGATGAATTTTGGATAATACCATTGAGGACTTAAAGTGATGTTGGAAGGGATGAATTGGGGAAAACCTTGTTAAATGAACATGTGTTGATATTTGTGTTGTTTGGTGATGAGTAATTAATGAAGTGTGATTCGTTGAGGTTCTAGACCCATCTAGGGTGAGAAATATTGGTAGAGGGAAGCATAGCGTAAGCCTTATGCTTGGCTGAAGGGAAGGAGTGAAACTAGAAATGATTTCATCACCGTTGTCGATTTCTGAATCGGTAGCAACAAGAGTTGCGTTAATGATTTCTAAGTCAACAATGACTCAGTTTCGTCAACAATTTATGCGTCAACCATAAACCATATGCGCTGACGATTTCAGCGTTAACCGGGAAACTATGTTGCATTGATGATTTCTAAGTCGGTAACGACTTGGTTTTCATCAACGATTTCTGAGTCAGCAGTATCCAAGATAGGTTGATGATTTCCACCAAGTACATTGTTCCTAGCGAATTAGTTCTCGATGCCGGATTTGTGGAGTCAGCAGCAAATCAGTTTCGTTGTCAAATTGTGGAGTCAGCAACGAATTAGTTTTCACTGCCGAATTGTGGTGTCAGCAGAGAATCAGTTTTCGCTGTCGAATTGTGGTGTCAGCAGAGAATCAGTCTTCGCTGCCGAATTGTGTAGTCAGCAGCGAATCAGCTTTCATTTTGAATTGTGATGTCAGCAGCGAATTAGTTTTTACTGCTGAATTTGTGGAGTTAGCAACGAATCAGTTTCGCTGTCGAATTGTGGTGTCAGCAGCGAATCAAGTTTTGCTGCCAAATTATGGTGTCAGCAGCGAATCAATTTTTGGTGCCGAAGTGTGGTGTCAGCAGCGAATTAGTTTTCGCTGCTGAATTGTGGTGTCAGCAGCAAATCAGTTTTCGCTGCCGAATCCTGTGCTCCAGCGAATCAGTTTGCTAACGTGTTTGTGTCACCAGCGAACCAATTTCACTGACAATTCTGTATTCCAGCGAATCAGTTCGCTGACAAATCTGCAGCACCAGTGAACCAGTTTCGGTGACGAAGTTCTGCGACAAATTACATAACAGAACTGGTTCCATGATTAAAATGATTGCATTGTATGATTGTAATATATAAACGCTAGAATGTGAACACGTGTGTTCTTGAAATTTCTATGGTGATAAGTTGTTTGATTACTGAAATGCAAATGAACTGATTTGTGACCATTGATGTGTTAGGTGATACGACCAGGACCCGATCCGTGACCGGACAAGGACATCCCATGGAAGGAGTAGGTAAGTGATTTCCACCCCCTTCTAGCATAACGTTAGTTTTTGAAGTGAATTTATTACGAAGGATCTATTGTTGTGCTATATGGAATGCTAAATTGTCACGAATGGTGTATGAGCATTACAAAGGATTTACCGTTGTATTATAATGAATGTTAATTATCACGAATGGTTGTATAGGTATTACAAAGGATCTATCGTTGCATTATATTGAATGTTAGTTGTTACGAATGGTTATATGAGTATTGTGAAGGATCTATTATTGTGCATACATAGTGCTAAATTGTTACAAATTTTTGTATAAGTATTACGAAGGATCTATCGTTGTATTATGCTGAAGGTTATTTGTCACGAATGTTTATATGAGTACTGCGAAGGATCTATTATTATGCAGACATAATGCTAAATTGTTATGAATTTTTGTATGAGTGTTACGAGGATCTATTGTTGTATTGTATTGAACATTAACTGTAATGAATGGTTAGATAAGTAATACGAAGGATCTACTATTGTGTTATACTAAATGCTAAACTGTTACAGATTGTTTGTTCGAGTATTACAAATGATTTATTATTGTGTATACTGAATGTTAAACTATTACGGAATGTCTGTACAGGTATTACAAAAGGTCTATTATTATGTTATAGTGGATGTCAAATTGTTATGAATTGTTTGAATATGCATTACAAATGATATATTATCATGTTATAGTGATTCCATAAACCGCCTATGGAATGTTTGATTGGCTAATGATTAACTTCGGTTAATGGCATCCTAGAAGGATAATCGACCTTACTCAACTCATGATCTGACTTGATAGTTAACACTCGTGCAACGACCGATAATTTACCATGATTTGTGCAACCATCCCATAATGGTTCGTCAGAATCTTTCAAAAGATAAAAAAAACATGGCCGCATCCGTATTAAGTTCTTCATTTACAATTGGACATTGACTGACATGACACTGACTCATTCCCATAAAAAAACTATAATCCTATAAGGATTATACAACTCCATGCACATTGCTAGCACTAAAAGTTGACCCAACCATTATTTCTACCGTGATCTTGTAAGGAACATATGGTTCTCCGTGTGCATACCAACACAAGTATTGATCTATGAACTCTTTTTGTAGAAGATGCATTGTTACAACATCTGAATCGAGAAATTTTTTATTTTTACATCTCTTGTATGGACATCTAATACTGTCTCTATTAATATTTCTTGGATTAGATATTATGTAATTAATAAAACCCTGAACCTCACTATTGTAATCCATCCTCCGCACTCCTTTGGGTAAATATTGATACATCCATGAACGATCATTCATCACTTCTATCAAACCTATATAAAACAATGATGGCAACATGTATTAATTAACTACGTTAACTAAATAAATTTGCAAAAATATTGGTTTAGCTTAAGATTATTCAAATCTATTTTAATACTTGTTTTAATCCATTATCAATTATCTACGTAGATGCAATTTTGTACATATTTAAGGAAATTACAACTCGGAAATGAAATTGACAAAATATAAAAGGAACCCATTAAACAAGTTATTATTTATTCATCACAAAACATCTAAGTCAGTAATTCGACATAAATTTCAACAATTTACAAACAAATATTATTTTACAAAATCTAAAACAAACCATAACATGTACAAATCATAAATCCATACAGCAAGTTTGTTTAAGAAAAAAATAATAAAACAAGTAAACACCCAAACAAAATACATATACTACAGAAATATGCAAAAAAAATAACATTTTAAAATTGTGTTCAAATTTAAAAAAGATAGATTTGCTTACTTTAAGGTGGAGAATCCTTAATAAAATTTTAATCAGAACACAAATGCTGACAAACTAAGTGTTATGGTGGCTGAAAACGTTGTGGGAGGTTGAGTTGTGTTGAGATTGAAGGGGGGTTGGTTGTTTTGTTGCACAAAAAGTTTCTACAAAGAAGAAGTAGAAATGGGGGAGGGGGAGAGGAGGGTCGAGCGCCAGATCATATATTAAATATTATCGATCGATTTATCAATGGAATTATTTCGATGGTGACTTCATCGACAATTCTGTCGATATCAATGCCACATCACTGTACGATTTGCAAGAGAGAGATGTTTTGTTTTGTTTTAAAAATAAAATAGTTTTTTTTATAAAAAAAAAAGACATCAGTTTTTCTTTAAAAGCAAAATAGGTGTTAATGAAATACTATTTTACATTAAAAATAGTTAAAATAGTTATGCTATTCCCAACAAACATATAGAATAATCTAAAATAAATTGTCGCCAAAACACAAAATATTGATGTTGAAACCTCAGACATGTTCGACTTTACTTTATCTAATACTTGCCTAACAATGCCACATTCGATATTAGATTCTTTGAATGAGTACAAAATATTCCAACTGATGACTTCTCTTAAAGTTAGCTAATTCTATTAAGTTCTCTCACTAATAAATGTCAATATCTAAATTTATATGTTTAAAGCATAAAACAATAAAGAAAATAAAGTATAGATCTTGTGAGAAATTTTATTTTAAAATTTGAATGATAAAGAGGGTTATGAAAATAATGAATTGTTTAGAAATTGTGTCAATAAAAATTCTCAATAAAATTAATAATATAAAAAATAGGTTTTCAAATAGAGTTTCATAAAAAATTAGTACATTGGTATGTGTTTATTTAAAATAAAAATAGAAAAAACTGACAATTTAATTTAAAAAAAGAAGGATTCCACGATATCTAACGTTCTTATTTTGATCAAAAGTATATCAAAACAATTTTATTTTAAAATGAAATCTACTTTACTCTCAAAAGGTTTTTACACTAAAAGCAATTGTGTTTCAAAAACACAATAATACTAAACAGATATATAGAATATTCTAGAATAACTTGTAACTTAAAAATATCGATGTTGTAACCTCAACCATATAAGACTACAATATTGGATACTTGGCCAACAATTCTATGTTTAATATTGGATTTGTTCAAATTCTAATGACTACTCTCAATGTTAGTCAATATAATTTTTTAATTAATCGAGAGACTCATTGATTCTTTAGCTAAATAATGAAGGGTAGCCCTTTTATATTATACGATAATCAAATAAATTGAAGTCATTAGAACTCGAATCTAGATTATGCTTGGATACATAATCACTAGATTATGTATGTTTGTTAATATCATTTGGTTCATAAAGAAGTATTTATCATGGGTTTTTTATATATATATAACTAAAGAATTGCATTAAAATGCTAAAAGATGGCGGGAAGGACAAGATACAAAACTGCATAACACTCAAGTTTAGCAAATTTAATAAACTAAAAAGGGAAAAGACCAAGAAACCACAAAACAGAGCAACAACCAAAGGATGCAGCTTTGTCTCCACACAAACAAAACTACCAAGCTAAAATTCCAAGGGATACTTCCGTAAAACCAAAAATATATCTCGATTCTGATTTATATTATTACTATATCTTTCTATCTATCATCATCTTTTCCATATCAAAAGAGATCTTCAGACCAAGCTACTATCATAATGAAACATTATCTCCTTCTTGGATCTATTTTGATATGCCAAGAATAAAATAGAAGAGAATGAATGGTATGGTGAAGAACCAGACCACTCTTTACCACATGCTAAAACTAGCCATGACCTCTCTAGAATTCAACCTTTAACACCTGGCAAAACAAACCATCACCACCAGGAACCTCAAATAGAAATAGATAAAAAAAAAAGGCCAAAAACATATGGTTGACTACAACAAATTCACTTGTTTTGGCGCTCCTTGTTTAGCCAAGTGATCTATCATATTATTAGACTCACGATGAGAATGAATGAAAATGATTGAGCCAATGCATGGAGCCAATCTCTCAGCTGAAGAGAAAAGCTTAATTCAATTATAATATGCTTGTGATGTAAGAGAGAGTTAGAAGTTGAGATTTCAATAGCTTTGACAACAGCT
>Ga0307517_10008264_pt1 | contig 14956 bp, 9 predicted proteins | sample 23_EM_MG_FD_194515 | JGI IMG/M metagenome (GOLD analysis project Ga0307517, IMG submission 194515) | Populus trichocarpa ectomycorrhiza microbial communities from riparian zone in the Pacific Northwest, United States - 23_EM | ecosystem: Host-associated > Plants > Roots > Unclassified | place... | reverse complement strand
AACGATCCGGGTCAGTCGCTGATAGGAAAACTGAGATGTGTTCGATATCCGATATATATGACAAGTGTGTTCGCAAAGGAGTGTGATGACCATGAGTTGTTCTCGTAAGGAGAAAGGAACGCAGCTCAGACCAGATACAGTTTGTGGTGGCCCGCACAGTGGGCTCCTACCACACAACACCAGTCACCACCGCACGGTCTGGTCAATAGCCCTGCTCACACCTACAAGTGTGCCCTAACCTAACATACCACGATGGGGTTACTCCATCAGTACTTAGCCGGAGGGTTCCCCAGCGCCCCCAAAGGCATATATTGCGTTTGTTTGGGCATTTTTATCGCGCCCCTCCGAGCCGCGGAGCAGAAGACCATCCTTACGCCAATGTTCTATGCCATACACCCCTTGTCCGAGTCGGAGAACAGACACATCCAATTCCACCTCCTCCCCGAGATCCACGCCGCATTACTTTCCGGCACGCCGGCAGCCATCACATACGGCCAGATTCCTGGTAAGCACTCCTCACACGTAATGTCCAAGTTGTTTCCTCTGTGTCCTTGTGGAAGTGATACTGCGTGTGGCAGCCAAGGGTGCGGGCCTGAGTGGGGCGCTCGTGCTGGTGGTTACGTCTGCCACGCCCTCCCGGTTCGCGATAACCAAGCGCGTGGAATTGGTGGGCACCGATCTGAGGGAGTCCAAGCCCGAACGGTGGGAAGGCAGAGATGATGGGGTGGCCGTCGCCAAGAGCAATCACGGGTTTCCCACGTTCCAGGAGGAGTCTAGGGAGTGCATTGGAAATATCGTTGCCAAAGTGGAATTTAAGTGTCTGCTTGCGGCTACGATTAGTAGGTTCGAGTTCGAGTCGGATGGGAAGAGGAAGGAGGTTGTTAAAGAAGGGCTCAAGGCGAAAGCTCAAGGGTATACACGTTTCAGTTGAGGGTGTGCTTTAGGGGTGTGCTTTTCGTTTATTTCGTGAGTATTGTTTATTATCAAGAATCAAGATAAAGGGAGAATGTGCTGATAGAGGACATAGGTGAGGTCATGTGCTGTCACTCGATGCTCTCTGAAATATCATGACTGGTGCTAAAGTTATCATAGACAACTTAACTGTCTCTATACTCGGATAAACTAAACCGAATATTACCGCCGCAGTGTAATACTACTTGGACGAGACTTCGCTAAAAGCCAGGGAAATATGATCAAGGGGTGGGGCCATTAAGACATTCGTCAAACAAATGAAACTGGCTCAAGATTCCCGAAAGGACAGATCGTCACACGCTGTCCGCCGTGAAATCCTGTCACATAGCTAATCACCAATCCAACTTAGCCACCCAATAATCTCATGATAAACTGCCAATACACTACAAGCAAATCCAACCAGCCATACAGCTGATGGTAACCTGTTTGGAGTTAAACTGAATACGGTGGGTGTGATGAGAGCCTTGCTAACTCCTCGTTCTCAAGGGAGGCTGTAGGGCCAAGGTCTTGGGGTTCCCTAATTATGATATACATAACCTTGATCCATCTTACTACTGCCTCCTCCTACCCATCTCGGTCATGATAATTCTGACAGCTTTAGGTCTCATGACCCCCCTCCGTCTTATATATTTTATATTGTGTATTAACTTGTACTCAATAATGTTTTGTTATTGACCGGGTGTTGTCCTTAAGGCGGGGATCACCGCGAAACCCAGAGGGGGTATGCACGTTTCTGTTAAGGAGGTGATTTGGGGGTGAAGTTTTGTTTATTTTGTGAATATTGTTAGTTATTAAAGGGTGAATGATGGATGAAATGATGGATGGAATGGCTGGAATCATGTGCGGTCACTCGATGCTTTCTGCGCTGTCATATGACTAATGGTAATGTTATCAAGATTCAAGAAAGAGCATAGATCATGATTCGCTGCGCGCGCCGTGGACAGCGGACGAACTAAGAAATGAGAGTGATTGCCCGAGCTCGAAATCGTGCCACACAGCTGATAACGAACCCAACTTGGCTATTCAGTAAACTCACGATATACCCAAATAACCCAGGCCCAATCAACTCTGTGGCTTGTGGTGACCTGCTTGAACTGAATATAATGGGGCTAGGCGGTGGGCCTACCGATACTTCGTTCTTAAGGGAGAGTGTAGAAAAAAAAAGGGTTTGGGGTTCCCTAATTACCGGGAGCCTTGATCTGTCTGACTACTGTGTCCTCCTCCTTCACACCATTAGCTAGCAAAAGGGGTGACCAACTAGCACACTGTTCTTCCATGCCCTGCTGCGCTTAGGGCCTATTAAGATCGCGCTTTTTGTGCTTTTCTTCGTGCTTTCTTTAAGCCCCAGCCGAGTACACTGGGTGTTTCCGACAATAAGTAACTTACTCGTGCCAAGGTTGCGGCGTGCGGCCGCAACCCCAGCATGTTCGCTGGCTCACAACCGGGGCCACTCTAAAGAGTGCCTGACAGCTCAACGCAAATTTACAGTTCAACGCAAATTTGTGGCTTACCATAGTAACAGTGTGGCTCAACACAACTTTGTGGCTTGGTCCAGACACCTGAGAATACAGAACCCACCCAACCAGAAATTTAATCATTAAACCAGAATACCTTTTTTTTCTCCAACAGCTTACCCATTCACATTTCCCGAGAGGAAAACCAAGATAATACAAAATACAATCCAAATTGAACATGCTACCGGTATCTAAGTTAGTCGTTATACGACCCAGCCAATGTACCGTAAAAGCTGGCTGTATCCACTATCGCAGATCTCGCCTGTACTACAGCACCAAACCACAATATACTTAGCACGGCAGGTTAACAAAATAACAAATACCAGTTAATGAGATCCCGCAAGCTTCACCTCCTCAAGCTATACTTTGTGTGGAAAGCACTATTCCTTCACGGGGTGTTTTGTCTCAGATTGTGAAAGTCAAGAGCCCGATCCCCAATAGTGGATATAGCGGGTTTCTACGGTAGGCTGGTATCAAAAAAGCCAAGTATGAGGCAGCATCCTAGGTTGCTGAGCCACATAGTTGTGTTGAGCCACACGGTTACTATGGTAAGCCACAAATTTGCGTTGAACTGTAAATTTGCGTTGAGCTGTCAGGCACTCTTTAGAGTGGCCCCGGTTGTGAGCCAGCGAACATGCGGGGGTTGCGGCCGCACGCCGCAACCTTGGCACGACTACGATACAATCCTAATAACCAACGATGGAAATATGACACTAGGTCAATGATAAGAATTTAGTGCAGGTCAGGAGATATATCACTCCTTATATCTAACGACACTGCGGGGCTCCCGAGGCTCGACAAATCTTAACGCAACACACTAAGCTGACAAACCCTGAATTCTAACGATCTGAATCACTTTAGAATCGTCCTGATATCTCGTGGTCCCCTGTGATCCCTAAAGCCTTTTTCCCCGCCAGTGTGCCAAATACGGTATGCCTCGGGACATGGGGTATGAAAGAAACATCATGGAACTACTGTAAATACCCGATACCTTATACCCAACGGCAATCGGCATCGACAAAACTAAAAACCAGTATCCAATGCCTAGCGTCATAGGATGTGAAAGCGACAACCCACTTCTAAGTGAACCCACATGCCCTCTAACTGTATATCTCCTAGCTACACATCCGCATATCCGTCGCATACCCGCATACCCGCATATCATATCTCTGCAACCGCACAACCGCATGTTCGCATGACTTATAGACAATTCAACACATTATAGCATATCTTAAAGTTCCTAGGTGGCCGTGCAGATTGTAATCTGATTGGACTTTCTCTAATATATTGTGTGGTATTGGAAATAGGCCATTGCGTCAATGGGTAGTCATAACTTATATCATACCTGAGGGGTTCTGACTGGAAAAAAACAGGAGCAAAATGAACGTGACCTCGAAGTCTCCGCGGGGCCCATGCCAGCATATATGTATTGGAAATATTTGGATTGAATAAATACTTGCTTCTGTTCCAGGTTCAGCAGCCAAAGCGTGCGGGGGGTCTACTCGTAGTGGTGAACAGAGGGGGTGAGGAAACTGATTTAACTGGTATCGACACGCTTCAGGCACTTGTTTGCCTTGATTTTTTCTTCCTCCTAAATAGCCCGAACAGGCGCTTCTGTAGGCTTACCAGCAGGCTTCGTGGCGGGTTCGGTGGCGGGTCCAGTGGCGGGTCAGGTGGCGGGATGTGTAGCGGTAGGCGCGGAGTGTGTAGCCATGGTTTTGGGGTAGGCGGCCTTGTGGGTGGGGTAGGTGGCCTCCACGGCGGGGAGGGTGGTATTAGCTCCGAGCTATAATACATGCTTGGCGGCCTCGGTCCTACAAATAGCCCCTCTTGTGGTTCATACATTTCAAACTGCTCCGGCGGGATAAATGGTATCGGCCGTTTGGTATTTTGCAAGCCCCGCGTGGGGTTCTCTACAGGAACTCTTATGAGCTTAGCCAGGGGCTCCTCTGCTGGCTCCTCTGCTGGCTCCTTCACAGCTTCCTTCTCGGTCTCCTCCCGTATTTCCCCTGCATGTTTTAGAGTATCCAAAACATCCCCTCGCTCGAGCCTTTCTCCCAATTCGACTGCTGTCATTTGGGCATTGTTCTTTATTGTTGTATCAGCTCCTTTCTTGACGAGAAATTCGACAATCTGCGTGTGATCAAATTGAAAGGCGAGGTGAAGTGGGGTATTGCCGGAATGGTTTTTCTTGTTGATTTCATTACTGTATCTCTTGTCCTCCCGAAATTTTTTCACCAGAGCCTTCAGCATGGACAAATGGCCGGAAATGGACGCTTCATGTAGCGGTGTGTTACCATCTGAATCCGGATATGTGAGGGATGGTCCGCCCTTGGCAATTAGGATCTTGTATACTCCTGATATGAACCTAGCTGCTAGGTGTAATGGCGACCAATTGCTGTTGGTCCCCTTTGGGGAATCTGAGAGGGCCTGTTCTACCAGGGGCATAAGCCCCAGACAGACTGCAATGTTCAGTGGTGTTTGGTCTCCTGCCAAAACTTCCATTCTCGAATCTCCGCAGAGCTCAATCCATGGCTTTCGTATGATGTCGCTGGTCTCGAAGAACTGGTTCTGCAACCAGTTGTGAACAGAGTTGCAAAATTTGTCCTTTGAGACCTCAATACTCCTACGGGCATGAATGTACCAGGATTCTGCTGCATATCGGAGGTATGTTTGTTGGGCTGCAGTTTCCAGTGGGGTTTTCTGCGCCACTTCCCATGATGTCTCTCCCCGCTTCTTTTCCTGGCGGTCTCGGGATTCGTCGTGGCCTCCAATGATATCGCCCCTTAGGAACCTTTGCGGGTCTCCAAACGTATGGTGAAGGTATCGGAAGCAGTCCCAGGAAAGTATGAGGTCTGCCTCACTTTTAGAAAGCACTGGGAGGGTACCCCGGCTGTATTCATCGAAAAGGTATTCTGTCGCGGTATGATGGACAATGGATACAGTTTCAGAGGTGGCTCGGAGGAATCCCAGTGAGGACCGCACATATATCCTGAGTTCCTTCTCTGTCCGAAGCTGGATTTCGCTGGTTCCCTTATGAGTGGGTTGTTCTGCCCTTGCTTTCTCCTCTATACAAGACAGGATATGGGCCAATTCGCCAAATGTGAGTGGGCGCAAGGCAAGTGCTACACTCCAGATCATATTCAGAACTTCTCCCGATTCTTCTCGTGAGATGAGAGTGCGTAACATTTCGCGGTATACGTCTTTAAGCCTTGATGGTGGTTTCCTAAGAAATTTATCAAAATCAGGGCCTGAACTGAAGTATGTAATATTTTCAATCGCCAACGATGCCCAGAGGAATATCCCCTCTGACTTTTCCAGAAGGGCTTCCATCGCCCTCTCCTTTAGATCATCATCCCACCCCCACGCATTTACTCTGCGCCTGATAAAAGATTCGACATCCGCCTTTATAAAGCTGTTCGTATCAAGGTCGATCTTGGTAGATTCGTGGACGCTACAGGGAAGGTTGTTTGAGATGTGGGGTACGTCCCGACTGGAGAGAAGTATTTTGACTGTCCGGATTTCCATAAGCCCCAGAATCCTTTCAATCAATTCTTTGCATAATCTCTCCTTGAGTCCATCTATGCCGTCTATGAGAATGTATACGGGGTCTGTGCCGCAATCCTTGATCGCTTTCCGTAGAACCTTCCATAAAGAACACAGATTGGTGAAAAATCGATCCCCTTGCTTTTCAAGTTCGGCCTTGCAGCCATCGAAAAGGCTCCTATCCTGTTGGAGAATGCTGTAGAGTAGGTCGCTGGCTACTTTGGCAAGCCTGAGTTGTGATAGCTCGGCCTCATCGGTAGATATCCCGTCGGTGGGGAGCTCGGGTGAGATGAAATGGAAAATCAATTTCAGCCCTTCAGGGGGATTTCCGGGTCTCCTAAGAAACTCGGTGGCAACACGCTTGGCCAACATAGTCTTCCCCGTTCCAGGCCCACCACAAAGCCAAAGCAACTTGGATTCCTTGCTTTCATGCCACCTCCTATACGCGACCTCTTCGAAAATCCATTTCCCAGTATCACCCACGGGCAGGTTGTACTCGTCGCGGAGGTGGTATAGGTCAATTTCCGGTGGCAACGCCCCCCAGCCGGTGTACTTTATCAGCTCTTCAAAGGTTGCTACACAAATCCTTAACCATAAAGCAAGTTTTGAGCGAAGATTGGCAACGAAAGGCTGCATACCAGGAACATATGAAGGTACTTGTATGCCATAATTATTTGTGATATTGGTATTGTTGCTGTTGCTATTGCCTGAGAAGTACCCGCCCATCGAACATGGGATGGCTGTCATATTGAATGTTTCCGAACTGATGACCTATTAGCCGATCTGGGTTCATGCAGGAAAACTGCTTGGTGCTATACTATAGGACCTATCATCCCATCAGAGTTCTCCCACTGTCAGATTTTGAGGTTTTCGAGAATTAGATGTGCGAGGTTGGGTTAAAGGAAAGATATAATTCCGGAAGTGGATGCCGCAGTGAACATATTCATCCTATAAGTTCTTGGATCGGGGGTAGATGTACTGTGCTCGTACGGTGGGGGCACTAGAATATAGGAATCCCTTCTCGGCTACGGGAGGGGAAGCACTGCCAACTCAGCCCTCAGGTGTGATTGAACAAAAGGAATATGCACAGTGCCTTTCTACGAGCAGCTACTGAACAGCCTTGTACCAGGCTGAGTACAAAAGGTCTGTGGGATGGGGAGAATAGGGTCTTATTGTAAAAAAAAAAAGTGTGGGGGCTCTGGTCTGGTTCGTCAAGGTCAGTGTGTAATGCAAATTATGCAACTGAAAATCCTGGGTCCTCCACTGGTATTTTTTTGTGAAGGAAAACAAAGTATGTGGAGCTCACAGCGCACCGTATGGCGCAAACGCCGCCCCCTGAGTGGTTGAGGTGGTCTGCCCTGGGACCAATTCGAGGGGGTTCGGCAGTTTTTTTTTCTCTTTTGATTTCCCCACCCAGCGCTCCAAGGAGGTGCAGGGCCTAGGATTTGTAGGCTGCTCCGACGGTGAGGGCAGCAAGCCTCGCTTGTGGAACCTGCGAAACTTAGGCCTTGTGCTCGTACCTCGTAAGGTTTACAACTACTCGGGTATGATATCATACCGTGGATGTAGATCATCTGCTCACACTACTCAAACAAGGACTCGAAATCCCGACTGCCCTCAAAAGCAGAAACTCACAACCCCCCCGCCTCCGCTCCCCATATCCTAATCCTTCCTCACCACTCTCCTCCCCCTTTCTGCATTCATGTCATTTGCCATAGGAGATATTTCCCAGGCTTTTCGCTCCTCACTCTTCCTATCCCTCGCCCTCTTCGCGGAGAATCTGGTTGAAATCGGACTGGCGCTAATGCAAGGCTAGTGACTAGCGTGTGGCTGGTTTGTGAGGAAGGGGCATGCTTGGAGTAAAAACTCATACTGGCTGAAGTTTAAAGTTAGCCGAGCCACAGCAAAGCCACCAACTAGTACTTGTACAACGGTAGTCTGAAGCTAGTCACTAGCGCTGTTCGACTTTCACCAGATTCTACGGTAGTTCGGCAGACTTACCCCTCGTGCTCGGTATACATATCATACCCATAATGTTAAAGCGTTTTAAAATAGACCAAAAATTAGCCAGCACTTTGATGGTATTCAAGAGCAGTCCGTTTTAAAAGCCAGTGACAGGTAAGGATCATGGGTGGGGCCTTCTCCCTGGGTACCGGTGTGGCGGGTGGGGCCCGATCTCTATCTCGCCTATCTCTCCCAGCCCGCGGGCTGATTTCCCGTGACCCCGTCAATTTATGGCCTCCTGCGGTGGTATGCGATGCTTAGAATGGAAACATGCCTGCATCACTTTTCGCAGGGGAGCAGAGAACACTAAGTAAGGAAGCAAACAACAAAGAGGCGCGAGATTCTGCATACTGATAATAGAGTCATCTGGCCCATATATTTCTTATTCGGAAATTCAGAAATTTCGAGTGGTCACCCCATACAAATTATGTTCTTGCACGCCTGCGGTAGAAACTAGACTCAGAATTTTGATTTTCCGAGTAATAAAATAAAATAAGTGCCGAATGACTCTTATCACCTAAATCTAATTGCATGCCACAAAAATTCTCAACTTCCGGCATACCTCCGGCCCGTATCAACCACTGGTAGTACCGTAGTCTGTTGTATGAGTACAAGCGTTCGGCAATTGCGTGCACCGGGGGTTAAGGATAAGCACGGCGAACCTGCCAATCAGACAGGCTATCTCTCTCGTAAAAACTTCAATAATCGGCCCATATGCCATGTCGTCGGGAATTCCCTACTCTAGAAAAGTGGCGAAAAACACATCAAAGGTGACCTGCTCAGCCCCTCTGAGAGATATAAAAAAACAAAAAAATATCAGACCTTACCAGAGGAGGCAACTCCAACGACATACGATAGCACATGGACCGATCATTGAAGTTTCTACGATACTCTAGTAAGTACAACTCGGATAAGCTAAACCAAATATTACCGCCTTACCGGTAGTGCAATACGACTAGAATGGTATTTCGACAAAGACCAGGGAAATAAAATCACCTGGTGGGACTATTGGGGGGTTCGTCAGGCGGGTGCTAGACAGCCGTCTATAGGTAAACGGGCCCTTATTCTCGCTATTTGAGAAACTACCAATTATCTTACTTGGACTGAGCATGAGCTTCTACCTCGATCAGAAGCATGAGCCCAATTCTGGATGATACCGTACACAAGCAGTCAAAGAAAAGACGTGATGGATGAATACCCTTGATATAAAGGTTTATTGTTATCATTAAAAACTTTGGTTGTTTTTTTTAGCACTCACTCTAGCGGAAACCATCACATGACTTCCCTAATTGTCCTCAACGATCTCTTCTCAACGCTCGTATGATAACTCAGGCATAATCTGAAAATGCAGTCCGGAGCCCTGCAGCCATCTTGCTGCGCACGATTCCAGACAACCGACTGCTATTATACCTGGGGATCTTCAACATCAAGCAGGCAGTCTTGACAACGCCAGAGGTGGCGGAAGAAGTGCCGCCCACCAAGAGCTATAGATTTATCAAGCCCCCACTTGTAACGAATGACATCCGCAACATTCTTGGGAAGAATGGCTGTTGTTCGCTGAGGGTAAGGGGCCGGAGGCGCAGAGGAAGTTGCTGCCACTGACTCTCTTGTAGGGGCATATTAAGCGATTGGCCCCCGGGCTTTGAACTAAGGGGTGGGAGCGATCCCGCAAGTGGTGGAGGTTAAACAAGTTTGGCTATGATGAGTCGAGAGTACCTTGGAGTCCTTATACTTTCTACGTCTCCGGACGTGTCTTATATATATACACAAACTTGGCTTTACAGAAAGAACTCTTCGTCCGCGACACCCTCCAGTATTTTCTCCTGTCTTCACTCCATTCACCCAACTCCTCAGAAGTTTCCCGAAACTTCTTTTCCCTAATTCCATCCCTTTCGTCTCATCCTCTTACACTATTTTTCCTATCTTCTGCGCTCCTTCGCAGTCCTAACACAGCGGTCTATTTCCTAACCATCATAGTTTGACACTAATGCGTTCCAACTCCTAGTAAACCTTAATCTCTAACCTCTAGTCTTCCCTAGTGCCAATTCCTAACACATCCCAAACGTTCCGGCTTTAGCTAACGTCTCAACCAAACATACCATCACTCTTCCGATACCTACTAGTCAATCATGCAACCGTTATCAAATCGAATTCCTTTCAGCCATGTCCCATCAGTGTTCCGACTATCTGCCGGGTACGGAACCTTCGTGAATTTCAACAGAGGTGGCGGGGAGGAGGGGGGAGATGCGGAAGCGGCACTCACTGACGACGTTGGATATAATCGGCTCTTCCGGCTCCAGCTACGGGTTCCTACGTTCGGGAGTTCTCCCACCAGCGGTAGCAGTAATTCTAAAGAAAGGTCCGGCTCTGGGTTAGTAGATGCACGCACTACAACTCCCTGGCATGAATGGACCGAACACCAGGGGGCTCCTTGGCAAAGGACTTTCAGCTCCCGTGACCCCGGCGGTGTTCGGTCCATTCATGCCAAGGACTTGTAGAATATTCAACATTAGTAGTCCATCCCGGACAGTGGCAACCCTATCTATGGTATTTCCCTTCCGCTTCCAGCAGTCCCTCCCCCTAAATCTACCTGCGACGTGGACTATAAGGAGTGTGACCGCGAAAACCATTGCCGGCAAAAACTCTATCCTAGCCACCCTCCCCCCGGAAGACCCCGAATCTAAAGACATTGTTTGCGGAATGCTGAAATCGAATACCTACACAGGCTCGGACTGGGAGTCCAGCGTGCGTGACCAAATAATAACCTTCCGAACGGTGGAGCACAAGACCATCCTTGAGTCAATGATCTGGGCCATACACTCCTTGTCTCAGCCCAAGAACAGACACATCCAACCTCACCTCAGCGCCGAGATCCATACCGCATTCCTTTCCGGAGTGCCGACAGCTATCACAAATGGCCAGATTCCTTGCCGGAAGTATTTCTCACGTCACGTCCGAGGGGTATCCTCTGCACCCTCCTGCAGGAGTTACCCTGCGCGTGGGGGGCGAGGATACGGGCCCAGGTTGGGCGCTAGTGTTGGTGGGCACGTCCACCGCCCTCCCTCTTTCGCGATAAACAAGCGCGTTGCATAGCCGAGCGCCAACGTGGGGGAGTTCAAGGCCCGGCGGGGGCAGGCGGAGGGGGTGGGGCGGCCACCGGAGAGAGTAATTATGGGTTTCTCACATTCATGGCGGGGCCTAGGGGGTGCCTAGTAATGTGGTTGCCCGGGTGGAGTTTAAGTGTCTGTTTCCTGCTGAAGAAAATAAACAACAAACATACCATAATCGTGAGAATGTATATTCCGCATTTCCACCTCATCTTCTCAAGATCGCGGACTAACAACTAATCAATATACACAAATTCCCAGCCTTCCATACTCGCTCTATCATTCCATTCCTTACCATTCCACTGATGACATTTCTCAACTCCATTCCACCCGCCACATTCCAATTCCTGGCAGGGAGGAAGTTCGTCCCATTCCAATCCGAGGTTACCAGGAAGTATGACAGCCACTTCTCACAACACCTGCTACGATTGGTAGGTTCGAGTTTAAGCAGGATTGGAAGAGGAAGGAGGTTGTTAAGGCCGGGCTCATGGCGAAACCTGAGGGGCATGCACGTTTCGGTTGAGGAGATGGTTTGGTGATGGATTTTTAGTGTATTTCGTGAGTACTGTTTATTATCAGATAAAGGAAGAATGTGAGGATGGAGAGCATGCCTGGAGTCATGGGTTGTCACTCGATGCTTTCTGAGCTATAATGTTGAAAACCTTGGTTGCGAAGGTAATGATTTACGGTGAGAATTTTACGCGGTGGGCTAAAACCGCTTAAGTGGAGTTGAGGATCATGGTTGATTAATGATAACTTGATGAAAGGGAAGACATAAGAAAGGTTGTGTAGAGGAAGGAAGGTGTGTAGCGAGGAGAGGTGTGAAGGAAATAAAAACAGGTGGGGTGAAAACATTTTCAGAGCTTGCGTGTACTTTGGCTAGTGCGTACGTATGCCCCTGAGGCCATAGAGAGCGGGAATATCCCGCACCAAGTGCAGCCATCAACTGCTATTTCCAACATATAATATGACTGGTGGTAAAGTTATCATAGACAACCGAACTCTCTCTATACTCCGATAGACTAAACCGAATATTACTGCTGTAGTGCAATACTACTAGGATGACACTTCGCTAAAGGCTAAGGAAATAAGATCACGGGGTGAGGCCATTAAGAGATTCGTCAAACAAGTGAAGCTCGCTCAAGATTCCCGAAAAGACACGGATCGTGGCACGCTGTCCGTCGTGAAATCCTGTCACATAGCTAAATCACCAATCCAACTTAGCCATCCAATAATCTCACTATAAACTGTCAATACCCTAAGTCCAACTAGACATACATCTGATGGAAGCCCACTTAAGCTTGAACTGAATACGGTGGGAGTGATCAGAGGCTTGCTAACTCCTCTTTCCGAAGGGAGGCTGCAGGGCAAAGACAAGGTCTTGAGGTTCCCTAATTATTCATACTAACCTTTATCCATCTTACTACTACCTCCTCATCCCTACCTATGTCATGGTAACGTCAATAGCCCCAGGTTTCACGACCCCATATCTTGTATCATATATTATTCAATGAGGTCTTGTTATAGACCTAGTATTTGTTGAAATTCACGAAGGTTCCATATGCAGGTCATAGCTGAAACAACGATGGGACATGGCTGAGAGGTATTGGGTTTGATAATGGTTGCACGATTGCGTAGTATGGTATCAGGAATGTGATGGTATGGTTAGTTGGGACGTTAGCTAAGGCTGGAGTGTTTGAGATGGTTTAGGGATTGACACTAGTGTAGACTAGGCGTTAGAGATTAAGGTTTGCTAGGAGATGGAACAGGCTTGTGTCAAACTATGATAGTTTGGAAACAGACTACGGTATCAGGTCTGCGAAGGAACGCAGAAGATAGGAGCAATAGTGTAAGAGGATGAGACGAAGAGGGATGGAAGAAGTTTTGGGAAACTTCTCCGGAGTTGGAGGGATGAAGGGAAATATGAAAGGGTGCTGCGGACGATGATTTCTTTCTGTATGTCAAGTTTGTGTATAAATAGGACACGTTCGGAGACGAAGAAAGAATAAGGACTCCAAGATACTCTCACCTCATCATAGCCAAACTTGTTTAGGTTATGAGCCCGGATCGCGCATCTCTATAACCCACCTCTATCCACACTGCCCCAACGTCTTTTACCCTTTGCTCGCAACTCAGAGTACCTACAATGGCTACTACCCAAGCAGCCACAACCCGGTCAACTTCTCTTAGCCATTCGATTGAGAAGTTAGATGGATCGATGGCAACCGGCAAGAGCAACTATGTTGCTTGGAAGTTTCGCGTATTGAGTATTCTGAAAGAGAAAGGTCTTGCCCGTGTGCTCGAGAATGACTCTGCTGATGAAACCAGTTCCGATAGTGCTACAACCGAACGGATGGATGATCAAGCATTTACCATCATTTGCCTGAACATTCGTGACTCGCAGATCCCCCACATCCAGTCAGCCAGTAAAGCCAAGGATGCCTGGGAGGCACTTGCCAAGGTCCATCAAGGAATCGGCGCAAACGGTCGAATGGTGCTCATGCAAAAGCTCTGGGCCCTTCATCTCAACGAGGGTGAGGATATGTCAGCACACCTTAATACGTTTAAGGAACTATCTATGCAAGTGGCAAACCTTTCACCCAATGGGATTAGCATTCCAGACACGGATCTGGTATCAATGATTAGCCTGTCCCTTCCGCAATCCTACCAGCCACTCATAATGGCTGTTCAGTCTCGCGCAGATGCAATAACATTCGACTTCTTATCGGGAAGACTTTTGCAAGAAGCCGCACGAAGGCAAGCGGCAAACGCAACCAGTAACGACCAACACCTACAACCTCTGTCAGCATTTTCCGCACGCACTGGCTCAGGAATAGGTAATCAAAGGGGCCGGGGGCAAACTAGAATTGGGAATCGAGGTTTTGGTAGGGGAGCGAGAGGGGGTCCTTCTGGAGGGTACATTGGTCGGCGGACTGGTCAAGTTGCAGTGGCTGCACGCTGTCACTACTGCAGTAAGGAGGGCCATTGGAAAAACGAATATGGAAGCGGAAGGCAGACTTACAGAAAGGTAGCAGTGCAGGACATCTGGCATTTATGGGCGTGGCGAGTCACCGAATTGGGGCAATGGATTGGATCATTGACTCCAGTGCATCAAGGCACCTTACCGCAAAGGGAAACATGCCAGAAGATTATATTAGCATACTACCGACCGCGATAACATCAGCAAAAATAATACCTTGCGTCCCGTGCGCCCCGTGCGTCTGACGCCCGGGACGTCGGAATGCTAATCGCGAATCAGGACGTAACGTCGGATCGACATCGCGTCCTGACTTTGTGGCACCTAGCGCCATCCGTCCTGACGCCATCCGGACACGGACCCCTACGTCCTGTGCGTCCGGACTGCGTCTGGTGCTCCTCTATTACCTCCTGACTCCCCCTGATGTACGACTCTTCCGTTCCTACAGCGTCGGGTCCTCCGCTATTGCGTTCTGACTGCGTCAGATCTATGACTCTCCCGCCCTGATGCCGGTTCCTTCTCAGCCAACGTCAGGGCTTCACTCATCTTCAGATCTCGCCTCCTAATGTTTTCACACCCTGCCGACCTCGTCCGGATCCCACGCTCCGCATCTCTCCCTTCCTGACGCCTGCTCACTTCTTCCTGATGTTACGCCCTATATAGGCCGCGTCCTGATCCGATCGTGACTCTATCTGAGGCCGCGTTTTCGTCCGGACGCATCGTGTACTTAGTCTAATGCCATCCTGATCCTACGCCTAGGCACTTCTCTTCTTTCAAACGCTGTCACGATGTGTTTTACTATCCTGATCGCCAAGATGCACCTGTTAAGCGTTGCT
>Ga0307517_10008263_pt1 | contig 14957 bp, 6 predicted proteins | sample 23_EM_MG_FD_194515 | JGI IMG/M metagenome (GOLD analysis project Ga0307517, IMG submission 194515) | Populus trichocarpa ectomycorrhiza microbial communities from riparian zone in the Pacific Northwest, United States - 23_EM | ecosystem: Host-associated > Plants > Roots > Unclassified | place... | reverse complement strand
TTTTTTTTTAAATCACAATTAAATATTCTTTTTTAAACTGCAATAACAATGACTTTACTCCTATGATGCCAAATATATACTAAAATTAGACTCCACCCGCCAGCTCTTAAGGAATTTATTGTTTAAAGAGTAATCTGAGGATACTGTGTTATTAAATAAAATAATAAAAAATATTCGGGTCTGTTGGGAGTGGATAGATGTCAGTGTTACGTGGAATGTAAAGAGCGTGTGAGAGTGTCACAATAGGAGACAGAGCCTCTCGAGGATTTCCAAGAGCTGTCAGTGAAACGGATCAAAATTCATTGGTTTCTTTCTTTTTTATGGCTGTCTTTTGTCAGGTAGAGAGAAGAGAGCCCATAGGTTTTTTATTTTCTGAAAACCGTTGGATCCACTTGGATTGCTTGTGCTCCAACTCAGCCAGAGGTCCTGGTTTGGTTCTCCTACGTTTTCAACTCTCAAAAAGTTGTGGAGCCCGCCGCTGGTTACTGTAATTTCCGTTGCTATTTGAAGTATTTTTTTTAAATAAAATTAATTCAAAAAAATATAAAAACTTAATTCTTTCAAAAATATTTTTAAAATACAATTACTTTTGCAATCGTGTCCGCATACTCTTGCCATTTCCTTAAAAACAATTATTGATGGGTTTTCTACTTTTATTATGTGATTGCATGTTGCCATGTTCTACATTCTTTGTATCTGCTCATCAGATTTGGAGGGAATATAATTTAGGGAATTAGTTCACTTGACGTGGAAATCCAAATAAAGGAAAAAACTCGTGTTAATTCCATAATTGGGTATTGATATTAAAAAAAAAAATCAATGCATTTAAGGGATTTTTGTCATTGTATACTATACAGTAACAAATTCAATGTTCCAAACCAAGAGAGAATTTGAATGGTTATTTTGTCATTGCATTGTGTTCATTGATGGTAAGATATTATATAATTAACATTTACAAATATACTTTTTTATACCAAATTTCCATACAAATTAATTTGCTAATCTATGAATATTAAAATGCATTATGATTGGTATTATTAACAAAAAAAAACTACCACATGCTCTACAAAAAAAAATGTTTGTATAATAAAGTATTTATCTATTTTGATAAAAAGCACATATAAATTCCATGTCATTCTTAATTTAGTTTAATATTCAAAAACCTTTTTTTTTATTTCTCATTTTCATAAAACTGATATGTCAATTTATTAATGGTAAAATGTAAGTATTATGAATTTTGAATAATTAATATACCATTAAAAAATTCATTATATATATATATATTTATGAAAATTTTAATAAAATGACAATACTCAACCAATTTTAAATTTTATATACAAAGGTAATTCCATAAATACACCAAAATACCCAAACAAAGGAAATCTTAAAAATCCTTGTCGACATGTAAATACTTAAACCTCCAAGGACTCCAAAAGAAAACCCAAATTAAAAGATCCCGAACCCCTCAAGATATCGCGAGATATCGAACACCCCACCCCCTTCCCTTCCCTATAAAGATGTCGCTCGAGTAAAGCTAGGTTTGCCAAATCAACTAGCCGAACGCCTCCGACTAGAAAAAAAAAAAAAAAAAAAAATTCCCACTTTCTTTCTCTGCCTAGATTTCCCCTTTCTCTCTCTGTCCTTTTAAACCCTAAAAATCAAATCCACCACCACCACAATGGCAGCCACAGCCACTGGATCTTCTAGAAGAACATCAAGCGGACCAGCTCTCCGCTCAGTCTCTCCTCCCGGCAGATTTCACCAGCACTTAACCAGATCTCCGACGTCTTACGCCTCCTCCACGGCTTTTGCTTCTTCAAGCTCTAGTTTCACCTCTCGCTCATCAACTTTCTTCACCAGATCCGCCTCCCCCACACGTGTCAACATGTACGGACACACCTCACAGTCGTCTTCTCCATCCGTCCGTTTAAATGCTATATCTCCTAACCGTTCAATCTCTACCGTCAATCCCTCTCGGAGCCATCACCATCAGGTCGTTAAAAAACAGAGCACTCCTAAGCGTACCTGTATGTGCTCACCGACGACTCATCCAGGCTCCTTCCGTTGTAGTCTCCATAAAGGTGTAGGGTTCGGGGGCTCGCCTTCATCATCCAACTACTCTTCAAACAACAATCGGTTGAATGCGCGCAGATCTGCAATGACAAATTCGCTAGTGAGAATCGGCGGTGTCGAAGGTGATTTGGTGAGGAGAGCTCTTGCTTCTTTGATTCGGCCCTCTTCACACCAGCAACGGAGGCGTTCTGCTTTCCAGCCACGACCAAGCCGACTCTCCGTGATGTCCAAATCTGAGGTTTAATGGGTACTCCGGTCAATTCAAGTGTTTTTTCCTTGAATCACCCGACGAGAGTACTAGACTCAGATTGTGGTGGCGGCGCGTGGGCTTCGGGACGGAATTGATTTTTACGGACTCCGGTGACCGAAACACAAAATCCGACGACATGACTTTTTTTTTTTATAGATATAATACACATGGCTGTTGAGTGTATATAGTTATCAAAGCTATATTATTCATCTGCAAAATTAAGGAGTTTTGAGGACTTCAAATTAAATTTCTAATCACCAAAACTAACTCTGGCAACTTAAACTAATTGAATTCCATTAATCATCAGTGACATCCATCAATTTTCCATCAAGGCCATTTTTTATTTTCCCCTTTAATTTTCTTTATCCTCCATCTCCATTTCCCAGTTGTGTGTGGCTTCTTTTCCGTCTGGTTTCACGTGTTTTCTGTTCATTCCGTTTGTAGGGCTTCTGTGTTGTGTGCGTGTTGTGATCCACCCGTTCACCGTGTCCGTTTACGTGGTCTAAGTTTCTTCTTGAGAGGTAAGGGGTTCTCTCCTTCTTATGTGTGTTTTTATTAGCTTATATCTGTTGTTTATATATATATTTGCAGGTAGGTATCCCAATCCAAGTGTTGTTCCTTCATGCTCTGCTTGGACGGGAGGACGTTCTTAAGACCGATCAAGGGGAATTTACAGACAGAAATTAATAAAAAAACAAAAACAAAATAAAATGAGGAGGGATACTCAATGGATGGAAATCACCAAATAATGAAGGCCATTGATTTGGTCACCTAATTGGAGAAATCTAAAACAAATAATTATCATAAAATGAAGAGATTAATGAATTTATGAGGAGGATTAATACTGAGATTATTGCGAGGAAGATATTATCATTTTGGGAAGAGAAAACTTTATATTACATGAAAAACTACATTGAAATTGAGATTTACTGCCTAAGGGATAATTATGAAAGTTGGACTTCGGCCAGAACAACAAGTTGATCGTGACACCATGACAGGGAAAAAAAAAAAAAAAAAAGGACTGCAAACATTTGATTTCCGCGGGAATACAGCGAGCAAGTACATAATTTATTTTTTATTATTAATATAAATATTCGGTTAATTTACGTGTATTTTAATTAATTTTATAAATTTTAAAATTAATAATTATATAAAATTTGTAAAATTTAAATTAATAATTTTTAAAAAACAAACTTAAAAACTGAATAAATATAAACACTTGAGTTTTATTCAACTCTTATTATCATGAAAAAGCAAGGCAAAAGAATCCTTATTCGGCTAATTAAATTAGAGGCTGCCCTTATTATTCATTATTTGCATAATTACGTCTCACATTACCCTATGTATCACTATTAAAAACCTTTTCATTTAATTTAGAATAGCTTAATTAATTAGATTTTAAATTTATTTTTTAATAATTATGAGTTTGAGTTATTTTAGAAATTAGTTGAGATATGATTATTAACTTAAAAATTATAAATTACTTGAAATTAATTTTTTTAAAATTATAATTATTTTAGAATTACTTGAAATTTATATGATTATTAACTTTAAAAATTATAGATTAGTTGGGATATGCATAAATTAATTTGAATATTTATATTAATAATAAAAAGAGAACCGTTCCATGACTATGCAGGGTCTGTACATAACCAAACCCCTTGTTTTTATTGCATTTATCTATTAAATCATGCCTGCATTATTCCTCGAGTCATCAGATTCCATAATTACGTTGACAGAACCATATAATAGAGGTTTGCTTGTATTTAATTTGCTAATTCAGGCTCATAAGTCAGGCTCTGTCTGCAGACATTTTCCTATATATGCTCCTCCTCTTCATCATGTAATCATGAAACCTCCCACGCTCTGCTGCAGCTGGAGATCATCTCACCACCAAGGGGCATGGTTTGTAGTTATTGTCTTATAAATTTATATTTTGCTCGAGCCTGTTTCAAACCCTTTACCATATATATATATATGTTTTTTTCCTGGGAGTCACCAAACACCACATCATTGCCCACCATATATGTATTATAACCTTCTATTTTTATTTCGTATTTACAAGATAAATACAATTATTTAATTAGTTCAAGAGTGATCATTCATCTTAGAGCCTCTCACACGACAAAGGATATTTACAGTGGGACTCTTCGCTATCACCTCCCATTGCATGATCAAGATATACACAAACCGCTTGGACTTTTAGGGATAAAATTATGACACAGACACGTCTCTATTTACAAAATTTAAAAAGATAAAAAAGCTATTTTCCAGTCGTCTCTATCTGTATAGATGATACCCCATACATGCCTATCGAACACCATTTGCAGGACTAGCTAGAAAACAGCTCTTGGGAAAAAGATGAGGCTCTGAAAGGGATGGGTGTGGGTGCAAGGAAGGTATTGGCAGTTTCTGAGTGATTGTCGTTGTCACAAGACCCATAGTAGATGAGAGATCAAACAAAGAAATGAGATTCCTTCCTGTTTTTGAAGTGGGAAATCAAAGAAACATGTTATAAAAATACGTATGTCATTGTAAAACAACTACACTGATCATGTCATCTGATCAACAAGTCTTTGCAGATGAGGTTCTAACCTGTGATCTTAATCAGGAAGAATAAAAAAACGCAATTAAAGAAGAAGGGTCATAGGTGTAGCTAGTGAGATGATGATGATGAGGTGATGATGTCAAGTGAAAGAGAATGGAAGACAGATGACAGTGAGAGGGGGAGACTGGAGAGAGCTTTAAAATGTAAATGTATTTGGCTCTAGGTTTAGTGTTACATTTAGCTCTAATTCTCATCTTAATTGTCGAAAGCTGAATTGGTAATGTTAACCAAAACTAATACCGCTTCGAAAAATACTTATTCGGTGAGTGAAAATACCGGTAACTGGAAAAATGTGCTCATGGTTTCCTCCTTTCCATTATAAATGCAGCGTAGAAGTCTTTTCACATGAATTATTATATATTATTAAATTAATTAAAAATAAATCATATTATCACTAGTGGCACGCTAGTCATGCAAATTGTTTTAGAGTTGTCGTTTGAGTTATGAGGATTTTTACTTCGATTTTTTTTTTTGATTTTTAATTTTTGTTTTTGGTTATTTTGTAATTTTTTTTTAATTTCATCATTCAATTTCAATTTGGGATATATAATTTTTTTTAATTTAGTCCTTATTCTTTTGATTGTTTTTTTTCCTTTTGGTAAATTGATTTTTCTTATCAATTTCAGCCTCCAATCATAAATTTGTTTTTATTTTTGTATTTCAATCATGATCCTCGTTCTTTTTATTTCTTTGGGTCCTTTTTTTAAATTAATTTTTCTTTTCAATTTCATCATACAATGAACAATAAAATTTAATTTTAATTTTAATCCTTATTTTTTTTATTGCTAACTTTTTAATTTTGTTTAAAAAAATATGTAGAGAAATAAAAGGAAAAACTAAAAAAATATAACAAAAAAAATGAAGATAAGAAAAAAAAATGATGATAAATAGGCCAAGTGTGAAATGAAAAAACTTGTTTAAAAAAAACTAAAAAATTACAATTTTGCCACCGCTACAGTAACAACAAAATTAACAAAATCTACAATTATTCCATTTCTATAGGAAAAGGCAATTTTATTTTAGTATATATACTAGTTATTTGACTCGTGCTTTACCGCAAGTCGGTTAACTTTTTTGGAAAAAAAAAGCAAGCTTTTCAAATGTATTTATTTAAACTCTAATTATAAACCAGAAATCCTATGCATGCATTTAATTAAATATATCGAGAACCATCTGTGCTAATAAATAAATAAAAAGTGTTAACGCGACTATTTAACTCGCTTCGCTACAGGTCAAATAATGTTTTTATAACACAAATATAACCGTGAATCGAAAAGTCGATTCTTAGATATATAATAAAATATAGTAATGATCATATGCGTTAATAAAAGCATGTAAGATCTCAAGCTAATTTTTAACGTAGCAGAAAAATAAAACAATATTATAATTGCTATAATGAAACACCATTTTTTTAGTCCTTGTATAATAAATTCTTAAAAAACAATTGCGAAGAAAAATATTTAAAAATAAATTACAAAAGAATAAAGATAAGAACAAGAAGAATGGTATAAATAGGTCAAATTTAGAGTGATAAATAGTTAGAGTGTAAAAAATAAAAAATAATATTTTTTCTTAAAAAAATGTAAAGAAAAAAATGGTGATAAATAAGCCAATTTTAAAATGATAAAAATACTAAGTATAAAAAAAATATAAAAAAGCTCTTTTTTATTAAAAGAAGAAAATTATAACATTGTCACCACTAAAATAAAAAAAATGGCAAAATGAACAATTAATCATTTTTACAAGAAAACACTATTTTCTTTTAGCAGAAGTACAAATGAAGAGATTAAAATTTTAACCGTTTATCTGTTCCATTTATTCGAGGCACCTACAGTGGGCCTCTTCACAGACCGAAACCCTGAAATGGAAAGAACAAAAGCAGCCCACATGAATGGAAAGAGAGAATATTTAATGGGTTATAGCTGTGAGGGGTCACGCCAGCACCAAGGACCCTTCCATGGATTTAAACATAGCACAGAGAGAGAGAGAGCCTCTAGCAAGTTATTTTTAAAAGTGACAACAATTCTGCAGAGCATTTATCTTTTTTTGTCGGCTGGGGCTGAGGCTCTGTAGGTCCATCTCACATGGAAGCTTGCCACCACCATTATATACCTACAGAGACAAAGACCTAATTCTTGATCTCACGAACAAAACCCAGCTTGTAATCTTGTGTGCTTTCCATGAAACTGGGTGCCCAGAGATCTACCGAAAGGGAAGGGATGAGTCAGAAACCCGAATCGCTGACTCAGGTACTTGTGTTTGTTTATATGACAAAACAAAAGAGAGACGGTGGAAAAACTGGGAATCGATCTCCCTCGGAGATGATTTTGACATGTGGGCTCCATGATGGGTAGTGGGCCCTTGCTTGTAGTCCTAGGTATTGCTATGGTTGACAGCCCATGTGCATGTACCAGCCTAAGACATGCTGCTGCTGTGATGATGTTTTTCTCTGTAGGAGGAGAGGATAAGGACTCTACATTTTTTGTGCTTATGCAATACTTTATCTTAGTTTGACAACTGAAGCTAAATTCTTAACTAGTTGATGTCCTTTGTCTCTTTGCATGACCATTGAGTTTTCGGGATTCTTTTTTCTTTTTTTTTAATCTCTAATTTAAAATCTAAACTATGGTGTAATTTAATTATATTGATATATTTTTAAAAAATACCTTTTAAAAATACATTGTATTATAATACAAAACACATAAAATACAATATGCACTCCTTTTCTACTAAAGAAGCAGCTTATGTTCCAAAGTACATGTGCATAATACAGTTTTTAATTTCTTTTCAATCAAAATATTGGCATGTGCATATATATATAGTTAAGTGGTGGTTTGGCACACTTTCACCAAGGCCAAGGCTGCTTTTATTTTTTATTTTTTTTATTTTTTAGGGAAGATTGGTTTCTACTCTACTTTTTTTATTTAAAGAAGTTTGGCTCCTGGCTCCTACTTATTCTAACACCAAATGGCGTCTAATATAATGGTGGCACTCCTTCAGAAAAAAAAAAACATGAGACCAGAGAAAAATCTCAACGTCACCTTAAAAGGATAACGATAAAGAGGAAAAAAATCCCAGATGTCATCGAAATCAGCAGCTGCCGGTGGCTCATCGCTGTATCATGCTATAGATAATAATAATAACATCACATTGTAGCGGGTTTGGCAAGCTAGTAGATAAGAGTGAGCATTTTCGATTTTAAACTAAAAAATATAACCAAACTAAATTTATTTGTTTTTTTTTAAATTTAACCGGAAGCACACCGAAATAATATGCTAAAACGCACCAATTACTACTGGACTCGATGGCCTCCTCGACATTTGGCAACAAAAATGATACAATAAATATGTTAAAAATCATTTCAACCTAAAAGTTGAAGTTATTATGTAAAGTTCTAGGATATAATTTATATTATTCTCTAACACATCCCTCAAGTAAAAGCCCTTTGGGCTTGAAACTTGCACAGACCCACATTACCTTTTGCTTAATTTTTATCAAATAAATAGAGGGTTGTGAGATTCAAACTGGTGATCGCTTAGTTATCAAGACTCTTATACTATCTCAAAGAACCATCTCAACCCAAAAATTTATGCTATTAAATGATATTTTATAATATAATTTATATTATTTTCTAATAAAATACACTTGCAAGTAATCACCATTAAAGTTAGGAAAGAAGGCAGCTAAATCAACAATAGAATGTAACTCCAAATCTATGAATAGCTAACAAAGAGTAGCGCTCAATTACTGCTTCGAGAAGGAGTACCGGGACCGGTTTTTCAAAGAGAATGAAAGACAAAGATTAAGAGTAAGAAAGATGAAGAGGAGAGTCATCGATGGCTGGGGGTGCGGCAGCTAGGCTGACGTTGTTTGTTTTTGTATTTTTAAAAATTTTAATTTTTTTTATTTTAAATTAATATTTTTTAATATTTTTAGATTTTTTTATTTGTTAATATCATAAATAATTTTTAAAAAATAAAAAAAATATTATTTTAATACATTTTTAAATAAAAAATATTTTAAAAAGCAACTACTATTACACTTTCAAACACTTTCTAGGATGGGAAGAAAAGAAAGTTTAATATTTATACCCCTATCTTTTTTAACTTGGTTTAGTTTGCTTGAACCGGTCTGATTTGGTTCGGTTCGTTCAATTTTAGCCTTCTGAAATCGAACCCGAGCCAAACCATTTTTTTTTTTTTAAAAAATTCTCTTAGTAGGTTTAATTTTTTTTCATGGTTTAATTTTCTCATTTTTATTTTTAATTTTTTAGTTTAATCAGTTTTTTTTTCCCCTCACCTCTCTACTAGTAGCAGCCACTGTTGCGGTAATTTGCACTTAGATGACATAGATAATTGAGCATATGATTGGAAATAGGTGCCGTTTTACAGATGATGGTGCTCATATATTTCATCTGCAAGTCATACTGGCTAGCAATTTGAATCGCCATTCTAATGGGATTTGATTTTTGTGGATCATCTAGTTGTAATTAAATTCTATGTGGAGGCATGATGAGACCTGCAACGTATGGTATCTATGGGAGCAATAGACAAAGTTGGATGCACCAATTATTTGGATGCAGCACATGAGTACATGTTATTGAAAGTGTATTTTTCAAAATATTAATTTTTCTTTTTAATAATCTTGATATACTCATATTAAAACTATCAAAAATATCCACAGCATCGCACGGATAAACGCATTTTAAAAATTATGTGAATTACAATATCAAATGATGCTTAAAAATCTAGCAAGTTATAGCAAAAAAAGATGTGAGGAAAAGAAAGCTAGTGCAATGATATAACTTAAACAATAAATATCTGAAAAAAAGAAAAAAAAAAGAAAAGAAGTTCTGTCAATAGCAGCAGTTAGGACTTGGGATCGAAGTGGCCTTGAACTCTTGGTGGTAGGCTTGCCGTGAATGGGCCGCGGGAGATCAGCAATTTCTAACTAACCTCCGGGCCGGCTAGATTTTAATATCTACCTTGGGTGGCAGCATGCACCATGTCAATAGTTCTATCCTATTTTTATGGGCCAACACCACGATGATTAAACTTGAATGACGGTAAATAGTAGCATCTTGGATTACAGAAAGATGTTCTCCTTTAGTTTAAGTTGAAAAGAAAAGCTGTCAAATCCTCTGTTTTTTCCCTAATTAAGTGGTGTGCAATGCTTGCTTGCAAATGATTGGCATGGTGTCTATATATAAAGTTCTTAAGAACGTAGCTATAAAACTCTACTCCAAGAATAATCCAGCAGTTCTTGACAAGAAGCCTTGCATTTTCTATATATATATATATATATATAAAAGAATATTGCATTGGGTGTTGCTGGTTTTTGGGTACCCTCCTGACTGTTATAACTTTTTAGTCATTGGGCTAAACCAGATTTCTGGGGAGGGCTTCGTTAAGCAAATCTATATATGTTCCTTCTGGTTGGGCTTTTGATGAAATTTGTTCTATCCTTCTGATCTAATTCAATAAAACTATATGCTCCAGGAAAGCATATATTGGACCGATTTTTAGAACATCAAAAAAAGCCAACCAACTGAAATAATGCTCAAGAATATGATCAACACATTCCAAAGTCAGAAGACGTTGGTCGGTGGAAAATCAATTTGCATGGGTTCGTGCTTTGATATACCAGCAACTGGGTGGAGGCCGAAACACCTTTTCGAGAAGAAATGCTCTCTTCATTACTTCTTTTTCGATGCTGTTCGAAATCATAAAACAAAGTAGTAATTTTCTCCCACAGCTTACCTCAGGTTCTATTTTGGCTACTAAAACATAATTTTTTCTGTAAACTTTGTCCAAATATGTTGCATACACACGTAAAGATATGATGAAGAAAGAAAGAAACAAGCCCTGATATATGATTGCAAAGTAAAATTGACTACATGGAAAGGAGACCTCCATTGTTTTGATCGAAGAGTAATTAATAATGAACTACCGTGCAGGCGAAGCAGAAACTCGGAGCAAGCGGAACATAAGTTTTTGAGTTGTAATAAGAAATATAGGTCGAACCAATAAAGCCCTATAGCTCCATTGCTAGCAAAACTCTCCATTTGAAGAGAGGTTGTGGGTTTCGGTTCTCTAAAGGAGAGTCAACCCTAATTTCTTACACTAAAAAGAAAACAAGAAATATAGGATCTAAAAAAAGTTTTTGCTGCTTAGATAATTGGAAATTTAATTGAAAACGTTCACTATTGCTAATGAACTTGTAACTCAACTTGCCCTCATGTCTCCTCTTCTAGGAGGTCTGAATTTCAAATCTTTTCTTTTCTTTTCTTTTCTTTTTAATAACAACAACAACAACAAAAATCACTTCTACGTATATATGACCTATATATAAAACCTACTCATCCATTAGTTTTGATAGATGTACTTATCCAATGACTTAGGGTGGTCGTTTTCTAAATTCTAACCGTAAGGAGAGGAAACAAAGCAGCAAGAGTAAGCACAAGATTTAGGAAGAACCTGGTGATATCTGGCTATATCTCTAGTTTCTTGCGTAAAAATTCTCTCTATTTTAAATTTATGGGGGGTACCTTCCGTTTCTTCCATGTTGAGTGCTCTCGAGGACATGCTCAACCTTTAATTTTCCCTTTAGTTTTGAATATGGTGTCAGCATCATTTGCCATTTCCTTTTGTTTCTTTTTTTGTCCTCTATCTGGCCTACAGATGAGAGTATAAAATTCCAAATAAATATATATATGTGCTCAAGAACTATTACCTTTGATGGAATAACTATTTATGGCCCATAAGCTACTCTTAAAAAGTAAAAACCGCCTGGCAGGCAATTATTTCTGCAAATGGGCCTTTCAGGAGGACGAGCGATCAGGAAAATGATTCCATACTATATATATATATATATATATATATATATATATATATATATATATATATATATATATATATATATATATATATATATATATATGATACTGTCAGGAGTCAACAATGGGTTTGGCAAAATAAATAAATAAAAAAAGATGGCAAACGGTGGATAAGGGTCCATAATTAATAACCAAAAAACTGTACATATATAGCTTTATTTGCTAAAATCACTTGCTGCATCCCAAATAAGTGAAATAAATGAAGTTAGATTTCATATATCACTCAAGAAATGGAGAGTTTGGTGGAGATGGGTCCTTTCTTTTTCTTTTTTCTCGACATGCTTTCTACTGGAAAAGATTTGCCTTGGAGCATATAAGGAAGCATAACTTGGTGGCATTGCCATAATGGTTGGTGCCCATTTACTTCATAGTTCTTGACCCCAGAACTTAATTTCCGTAGGAGAAACGCAAGAAATCATCTACAAACACAGAGCACTTGTTTTGTGGGTCCAAGAAAATAACAAAGCAACCAGAATTTCTGGCATGGATCAGGGATATATATGGTTTATTCGCAACAAAACTTGATGTAGGGTTTTTCTTTTTGGAAATAAGGTTGGGCCTTGCTTATAAATGTTTAGTTTATAGGCACCCACAGTTATAACAACGGTTTTTGAGTGTTCAAACAAGAGAATCCTCGAATCAAGTAATGATAAAGAAAACACTCCAAAAAGGGTGTAAATGTCAGACTTTAATCTTTCTAATTAATGTGATGGCCTGCAAGTGACAGTTTATTAATTATTTCATTTTTTGTTAGAATGTTATTAAATACGATAATTCACAATATCATAGTTTCTAAAAATCTTCATAAATAGTAATTGTCATGTCTGGTTAGTAAGCATGTCAATTTCAGTTAGAATTACTCATATAACTATTACCATTTTGAAAAACAAAACAAAACAAATTAAATTTTATCTTATCCAAAATCTCAAGTCATTTAAAACTTTTCATGTTCACATTTTAGCCGAGATGTTCTGGGTTTACTTTGTCCGCTAGACAATGATAAAGTGGCATTAATTCTAATAGTAATCTGAGGAAGTTTCAAAGTGATCAAAGAGCGTTTTTATTTCTTAGATTCTATTAGACTAGATTTTATTTATTTATTTTTATTTTTCAAAAAATAATTGATTGCTATCTATGTCATGTCATTTTCAAAGAATATTTATTTCAAGTTGTTTGTCTCAATTTATGCATTTTAGATCGAAAAGCATGTAAAATAATACTTTTTAACATAATTCTCAACCTAAAAAGCAAAAATAAATAAATAAAATAATTAGAAAATCAGATTTTGAGTAGGAGAGAGTTTGACGTGTTTCTCGAGGATGCTGATTAATTAAAAAGAGTAATTCAAGTATTCCAAATATATTATATATAATATATATTTTTTAAAAATTAGCATAATAAGTTAAAAGTTTTGATAAAATAATACCGTTTAAATTTTTTTTATAAAATAACATATTTTTATCTCATTGCGCTTCTAAAACGCAATTACTTAACATGTCGAGCTTTTTAATTACAACATCAATTAAAATAATAAGTGACCTCCTCATATTAAAGAACACATAGACACAACAATTCATTTCTCTTTCCAAACCAATGTCCCAAACCAATTCATTCATGTTAGACTAGATTTTAAGATTTTTGTGTGAATTATTGGAATCAACTAATAATATAATTATCCACGTTTGATGATTTCATGCAATAGAGCATGAATGTGGTAAAATTAGAATGAATTATACTTGCATTGAATTTTTAATAAGTTGATGAATTTGATATTTTTTTGAATTATTTTAATTTGCTATAAATTTATGTTTGATTTAATGCAATTCAACATGGAAATATCAATTAGATTTGATATCATGAATTATGTTTAATTTTAGTCAAATTTGCTTTTATATAAAATTTTGATAATTATTATGATTTGAATGTGTTAATTATTTGTTAAGTTTGCATGAATTCAAATTATCATTCCAAAATGTTTGAGAACCAAAATTATCGTTCCAATAAAAAATAAAATGTTAACCAAAATAAAATTACGTTAACCAAAATAAAATTAACAACTTTACTCGTGAACTTTAATAAAAATAATAGTATTTCTAACTTAATTAATTTTTACTTAATCAAATAATCAATATGGTTAAGATTGGAATTTGATACTCCTTTTCTCTCATCAAAATTTTAAAAACTTAAAAAAATTAAAATATATTATTTCATATTGAAAAAATCCCTACACAAATTGATTACTCGATTGCAAAAATCAATTATAATAATTTTAAAGAATCAGCTTAATTTGAATTCAAAATTTAAAAGATGATTTTCAAAATAAAACGTCAATTCAAATATATATATATATATATAGTAAAACAAAGCTTAAATAGAAAAAGCTTACTTCAAGAATATAAGAACTAACACTATAATACTCTCATCATTAAATTAAAACAAAAAAGTAATTAATTATGATATTGTGCAAGCTTATAAAGAATATTATAAGGGAGAGGAGGCTCGATCCGACAAAAACACAAAACTAATAAGAAAAATCTAACGCCACACACGTGTCACCTAAATATTTAGGCTTGGGTGACATATGCCTAACCTAGTCGACCCTAGTTCCTATTTTGGATCTAGACGATCTACCCACGACAAAAAATCCAAGTGGGCCCAGATGACAACATACAAATAACGATGCGCTCTCTGTCTATCCTGAAGAACCTCGCAACTGGAAAGGACCCACGTAACGGCTTTGGTCACATGTCACTCCCAGTATGTCACGTGTGCTGCTCATGCTCCTTCTTCACTCACGAGTTTTGTGCATCATGTGATATATTTAGTTGTTGTTTTGAGATGAGATAATCAACATAGTGAAAATAAATAAGTTATTTTTTTTTAAATAATGAAAATATGTTTATAAATTCTTTTAAAGATAATTTTTTTAAATATTTTTTCTCAATTAAATACATTTTTTTATTTCTGTATTTTTATTATGATATATTAACCAAACATGATCTAACTTTGAAATTTACCTTATTTTGTACTTTTTTTTCTTAACCTTATTTTAGTTCTAAAATAATTACATATAAAGTATATGTTTGGTAATATTCCGGATAATATTTTTGCTAAAAGTATTTTTTATTTTA
>Ga0307517_10008261_pt1 | contig 14959 bp, 7 predicted proteins | sample 23_EM_MG_FD_194515 | JGI IMG/M metagenome (GOLD analysis project Ga0307517, IMG submission 194515) | Populus trichocarpa ectomycorrhiza microbial communities from riparian zone in the Pacific Northwest, United States - 23_EM | ecosystem: Host-associated > Plants > Roots > Unclassified | place... | reverse complement strand
GTAACCATATTGGAATTTTTATATTGAAAATATGTTAAAGTAATATTTTAAAAAATATTATTAACATCAATATATTAAATAATTTTTAAATAAAAAAAATTATTTTTAAATAAAAAAAATTATCTTTTTTAAAATACAATTTCAATCGCATTTCTAATTACTACGTACGGACCAATATTGGAAATGTTAAATATACAATACTAACATTTTGATATTTAATTACAATCTCCATTTATATATTGCACACATGATAGTGTGGTGCAAGTCTTTGATCATTATGGCTAGCTATTTGAATATAATTCATGTTATGGTACTGGATTGTTAATTATTCTAGCAACCAAGCGTCTCAATAGACAAGTTCGTATGCTAAACGAGATGAACTAACAAATAATCCAAACCATGCATGCAGCTGCAATATAATCACCAAATTGGATTATTCGATCAATCCTTCTTTCTCTCTATATATAAACAAAGATTTAAAAAAAAATTACAAAATGGAAGCCAAACCCCATACGATATACTAATTTACAAATCAATGAAATGGTATCACACATCCGGATCATATTCTATACTAGAAACTTGAACTCGACCTCGCCGCCTTGAGCGGCGTTTGCGGCCTTGATGGCTGCCACCGAATCTCAATCTACCAGTGTCCCTGAACCTGTCCTTCTCTGTTGGAATCACAACACATTCTGGTGGTGGCACGGGATACCTTAATGAATCATAGCAGTAAGAATAATACATGTAACGCTGGCGAAATTTACGCATAGCTGACCGTTGTCTCCTTGTTATGGTGGCATAATCGGCACTCTCAAGCCTGGAATAACTCTCATAGCAATCCACAGAAGGAAATTCCTCGATGGGGTCAGAAGGGCATCCCTCTAGGACAAAGTCCTTAAATTCGGACACAAATGGTGCATACTTATAATTGACCTTGTATTTGCCACCAGAAGTTGCCCAATTTGACGCATCCCATATTGTAGCATACAGGGACATTGGTTTTGATGGGTACTCGCCGCCCATTTCTTCACTGCGAATCACCTCTCGGATGGGAACATCATCGATGTAGAATCTGAAAACCCACCACCATAAATGGCACCTTTTATTGTCAGTCAAAAGTGGGGGAAATCTTGGTGCATGTGAGTTGTGGGAGGATATTAGCAGGAATCAAGAAAAGGATCAAATCAATAGCAGTAGCTACAAAACTCAATTAATTAATTTACTAGTTTTTGTAAAATGGTGGTAAGTGGTTGATGATAATTATTTATATCCAGTAGGTAGAATTATTACAAAAATAAAAATAAAAATAGCGGTCAATCTTGCATATGGAAATCAAGGAGCTGATAAGTTGGTGGCCTAAGAAATATTACTATCCATGTTACATATTTAATATTGTGCTCACTTCATTAATTTAAAGTTTTGCGAATTCAATCCGAGTACAACTAGAATTTTCCGGCGTAACATTTACTTCAGAAGGCACCTCCTGCTAAAGGAAAAATCACTCCTAAAAAGTCAATCCAAGAACACAATTTAAAGTTGGAAAGACAGTAGTGTTGATGAAAAACAATAAATTAGGTTGCATCCCTCTCCAAAACCAACCAGGATCACAAGCAACCTAAAACTGTTGTCTCGTTAATAAGTCGACGTTTGTCCACTGGTAATTTAATATTAACATCCCAATTTCCTCACGCAATTGCCAACTTCTCTTCCTTTATTACACCTGTGTCCCTCCCCCCCTCTCTTGATAGGTCAAACAACAACCGAAAACAAAAGCTTTGCATGACATAAAATACGACATTGACGTGTATGTGCAAAAACACACATCATGTTTAAAAAAACAACTTGAATAGCCAGCGAAGAGCCAAGAGGTGGGTATAAAGTTGGAGGGAGAAGACAACTCACATGGTGTTCTTTGCCGTCCATAGAATGCTATACCTATGGAACTGTTTGGAAGGGTCAAACCATAATCGATATCTTTCTTCTCTGCCACGACTCGTGCTTCCATTACCATACAAGTTTGTTTGGAACCTCCATGGCTTCCCTTCAGTGTTTCCTAGGAATTCAAAGTCCAATTCATCATGGGTCTTCTCGAACACGTCCCCGTTTGATGTCTGCGCCCGCGTTGAAAAAACACAACATTCATCATGATTGATAATTATATACTGACCATGATAATCATATATTTATTAATTTGACATTAAATATTTTTTTAACAAAACTGTTCGGTAGCATATATATAATCTTCATTATGAAGATAAGATTTAAGGATTCTCAATCAAACAACTGAATTTCTCACGGAAAATTTAAGATAACAAAGAGAGTATTAAATCTTCCAAAAGCTAATGAGAAAAGTTAAGTGATCATAAATAGAGCCTTAAAAGATGCAATTAATTGCCGAAAAGAAGCGTGAGATGACTTAGCGAATTCAAATTAGAATTGAATTGATCCTTTACATGAAGCCAGAAAAAATAAATTCAAAGGTCTTACCAAACTAAAAAGCTTAAAGAAAATTCTTCGAAAAGAAAAGGAACGGATTAAAAAAAAAAAGAGAACAATTTTCCTATTTCTCGAAAGGAATATATGATTACTTGTCACTTACATAGAAGGCAACGCAGAGACCGGCAGTGTAGTCGCCTGGTAACTTGATGTTGGCACTAAAGAATCCATATTTATACATCTTGGATGAAATAAAACCCGCACCTGAAATTCCCCGAAATTAACGATCGATCAACGAAATTATATATATTAGCATTAGTTATACATGCAGGTTTTGCTTACAGCTTTTTTAATAAAAATACAAGATGCGAATACCTGTGAAGCGATCAAGGAGGAGGCGGGCGGTTCTACCATCAGGAGAACGAACAAGGTTGCCGTCGCCAAAGAGGGGGCTGTAACCTTCATCAAAGGAGATGGTGGAGAGATTGAAAGCTGCGCTGGCAATTATACAAGGAAAGGAGAAAAGGAAGAGAAGGAGATAGAAAGGTTTCGAGAGAGACCAACAGCATAAGCAATCCATTTTGTTCTCTACCATGAATTTATTTTAGTATTTATTGTTTTTTTCTCTCTCGTTAATCCTCCTTTGCTTTCTCTGCAAGTGTATATATACAAAGCCACATGAATCGGAATGAGGAGAAGGAGAAGGGATAGGGAGAGGAGGAGAGGAGGATGGTCTTAATAAGGGTTGGATAAGTCTGCGGTCGTTTTGAATTGTGCTATTGTACAAGAATGCCCTTTGAATGTTTCGATTTGACGTTATTGCCACTTTGCAATGGATATGAGGGGGTGGTGGTGGTTGCAATTTGTAGTTACTTGTTCTAGCCTGTTGTCTTCGTTGGCTTCCGAATTAATGATTGTGGAGAAGTATATTTTTAAGCAGTTGCATAACCTAACTAGAAATATGGTTAGCTTGTGGTGCAAGTCAAAGAGTGAGGCGACAACTAAGCTGGATGGTGAGGGCGTGGGGCTCACAGATTCCATGCACAGAGGTTCACAGTTTAGGTAGCATGCAAAAATAGATAAAATACGCAACGCTTATTCATTATGAGCATGCAAGAGGCCAGCCTTTGTTGTTCTTTAGAGTTAAGACGACGACCTTCTTATCAGTATATATAAAGTAGATTTGGTATCGTCTTAGGCAGGCTCGCTAGCTAGCTGTGAACTTAACCACTCCATTTTCTTTTCTTTTCTTTTTTCTGGTTCAACTACCTTTTTTTTAAATAAAAAATAAAACATATGGCTAGCTGCCCTTTTGTTACGGTTCCTTTTATTTATTTATTTATTTATTTATATGATCTCTTCTCCTTGGAAAAATCATTAGGTTTGTTAAAAAAATTAAAAACTATAGAACAATTTTTCACCTAATGACACAATGGTGTAGTGCGTAGTTAATTAGGTGATTATCCGGGCCGGCCAGGTTCAAAACTTTGCTTCTTTATCACTGGATTTGTTTTCCTTTTTATTTTATTAATCTTCTCTATTACATGAATCGCTAGAGCTCTTAAAATGATAAATCAATTATGCTCACAAAAACATTAAAAAAAAAAAAAACAGCCTCAATTTCCATCCTCAAGATGTCAATCCTTTCCTGTCATCCTCATTTTAACTCTCTATTCTCAAAAACCATAATCTAACTAATGTCTTTGATGCCACATCTGTTTCTTTTTCTTCTTTCTTTAACGTGAGTGTCCGGACCAGTTTGTGCGTACCTCAACTAATCCCACGGCCCCTGAAATTAACGATCATATAAGTTTCTAGTGATCATCATACATATTTATCTATTTTTTTATGATATTAATGCTTTTTTGTTTTTATGTTATGAAAAACTTAGAAATTTCCCAAAATTAGGTAATTATTCGAATTCAAAAGTGTTTGATAATAAGAAATTCAAGAATAATACTTGATGTAAATATTCGTGGTATCATTGTGATCTTCATTTCTATAGGATTAGGCAGAGAGAGGATAAGAAAATACTATAATTGTTGCTGTTGTTACCAGCTGGAACTTCGGCGAATTGTACAATAACTTACGAGGTTTCTGTAAATCTAGAGGCAACAGGAGGGCAGTATGGTCAAAGGGTAGAGTGAGGGAGGCGTGTGCAAGTGGTTTCTGTATTTTTGATAGGAGTTGAAGGGCCTTATTGGAATATACGAGTAACGGCATAAAGAGAAAGAAAGCCTCCAGGAGATGGACAAACCGCGTCCGATACTAACGGCGGCGTTTATAGGAAGTGCCACGTTGTTATTACGACCGCACTTTGTCGTTGTTTTTTGTTGTAGTAGAAAAATCACTTGGATTCCTGTCAAATTTTTATCAACTCCGTTAATATTACTAAATTATCCGTAAATACATTGACCAGACCCTTCTCCTTATTCGTTTTCTCTTTAAAATTAAACCACTCATCCTAATTAATTGGACTCTCTCTCTCTCTCTCTCTCTCTCTCTCTCTCTCTCTCTTCTCTCTGTTCCTTTTTTTTAATTATTTTTTTAAAGATGAATCGTTGCCAACCCTTCAAATACCATGAGTATGATTTTTTATTTTATTTTTATTTTCATTTATATACAATTCGTCATTTACGTATTTAGATACATGTCAACAAATGCCTTTATCTATTTTTTTTTCAGTTTTTATTATTTTTATGCAAATGACTCACCACTAAAAAATTGAAAAACATAGACGGAATATACTATTAAAATTTTTAGATTTGCCGACATAATTTTTTATTAGTATTTATACTCGCAGTCTATCGGCAAGAAACTTGCCAACGTGATTACAAACAAAAATAATCCATCGGAAAAATTCTCGTCAGTGATTTGTGGTCTGTCGGTTAATCCGTCAATAATAATTTTACAGATGGATTTGCTGACGAACAAAGAACGCAAAAAAACCTATTCTCAATTCATTCTGCCGGTACTTCTATCGTTGAATATAACATATCACTAACAGAGAAAATCATATGTCATTTCATTGGTGATTTTTTTTCGTTCGTCGGTATGTCTGTCAGTTAATTTGACATATAATCGCCAAATAAACCATCTTTTATTATATTAGTGTGTAAATAGTGGCAATAACATTTTCAGTAATTTGTTTCCAACTCTTTAGAATATACCGACGAACTATGTATGTCGGTTACCTCATCAATAATAATTTAAAAATATATATTAAACAAAAACATAAAATAATTTTAAAAAATAAATTAATACAAAAATTCAAATATTTATTATAAATTTAAACATTTATAAGTTCAAATACAATTAATCTAGAATAAAGGCGTTGAAGGAGGAGAAGGAGGGGCTCTTCTCCTAAATCATGAGGCAAATAAAAGGGAGCACATACATCACTCATATGTGATCTCATCTCAAATAACAATTGGCGGAGTTCGGCCATCTAGACACCGAGTCATTCATAATCAGCACCAAGATGGGTCGTCCGATCTTTAACTTGCTGGTTCAAAATCGCCTTGAACTTCGAAGTTTGAGTGCTCGGAATCGATTGTGAGCATCCAACGGTTGAAACACCGTAGGTCATTTGTAAGAACTCAATCGTAGGGTTAGAGAGACCATACCCTTAAGTTCTATCGAGTCCACCATACGATCCTCCAACTGCAAATCTGGATCGAGATTCAAATGGATCGAAGGATCATCACCGTATCTCTCTTTCAACCTAGTGTTATTTGTATCATGGAAAAAAAAATTGAAAATTAAAAAAATAATAATGATAACTTAAGAAAACAATGGTTGAAAACAACATACTACAAAGTCTTAATAATTCTTTGTAGCTAATTTAGTCGGAAACTACTGCATAATATTTTTTGTTGGCGCTTTTGTTGTTATTTGTCAATTTTCTGGTAATGACTTGATAATATATTATTGTTTTTCCTTGTTAATTTGTACTATTCATAATATTTTTTTGGATAGCTTATGCTAATTTCTTGACTTAAGTTTTGTCTCAGGTTGAATTGATTTTTTATGTAAAAAAAAAAAAAGTGCGTCAATGTATTTGTGAAGTGCATGTAGTAAACTTGACAAAGGCTAATATTATCAAAATTCTATTTTTTTTTTGTTTTTAATCAACTTAAATCATATGGATATTGAACTAATATAACCCGGTTGGTGTGGTAAGTCCAACCAAGACTCGTCTGACCCTTTTATTTTTATATATATAAATATTAACACAATGACATTATAAGTATATTAAACCAGGAACTAATAAAAAATTAAAAAAAAATTATATCAAAATTAAATTGCAAAAACATTGAGGGACCTAATGGGTATTATTTGAAAAGGTTGAGGACTAAATTGAACTTTTAACGTTAAATATGAACCCACCACCTATTTTTTATGTCTTTTTCATATTGATCCTTCTTCTTTCAATCTTGTCATTGGTCAATAATTTGAATCAATTGTCATTTAATTTGGCTAAAAAAAGATAATATCGTGAGAAAATAAAGTTGAGGGCCGAAATAAAAAAAAAAATGATGAACAATAAATCCATAGTGAAATGGTAAACAGTATTTAATATATAGTAAAATCCCCCCACCTTTGAAGAAAAGTACTGCTATATAGGCTATAGCATCATAAAAGTGGAAACTGGAAAGTTATAAACATCATAGCTACCTAACTTCTTTGGAAAAAAAAAAAAAGATGTATATGTTCAATGTAATAAATTAAATGGAGATGCGGGGTATCGATCCCCGTACCTCTCGCATGCTAAGCGAGCGCTCTACCATCTGAGCTACATCCCCACTGACGCTCAGTTTCTTCTTTAATAAATATTATATAATTATTTCATTCACAAATTTATAAAACACACTAGCGACTACTATAACGAAGAGAAATGCAGGTCTTGCTAAGACGATAGCAATGCCAGACGAACTCACTTTGAGGCAATCCGGTATTAATTAAAATTCAGGAAATGATTATTTAAACACCCTTCTTCACTTGATTATTATTATTTGGAGATTCTCTGCCTTCTTTTAATGTAACAACCGTGAAATTGATGTATGATTGATAGAGCAAAAGTATACAAGTATAAACGGTGATGCTTCTGATGAGGGCATACAGGTCAAAAGGTTGATCCAAGAAATCAACAGAAGATAAGGTCAGTCGTTCTGTCACAACTCACTAGACAATGAAAGAAGCCAGATAAAATAATGGCCTTGCTAAGTCAAAATCTCCGCAAAGCATGATAATTATTTAGAGATTTTAACAATCTTGAAGTTCCTGGAGAGTTGGACAGGGATATCCTTGGAATAAAAACATTTTGACGCCATTTCGTGACTGTTCCTTGGTTTTCCACAGTATCACCTGCTTACGAAAATTTAAAGGTATACAGACAGCAGATACAACTAAGCAACCGAGAATCACAAGCAGAACGCATGATGGGAATGGTAACATTTGAGTCACCTCTATAAGTAGCAGGAATGAAAAGTTGTCAAGTTCAGACCTGCATTGCTTGCAGCTTCCATTCCTTGTTTAAACGTTGTTATCTTGCTAATAAAAAGAAGATATATTTGTATTTATCAGCTCTTGCATCATGCTTTACCATCTATCTCCCAGCTACGTGTTACATTTTACCCATTGACACCAGGAAAAAGACCTTGCATTGTAATTTATACATCTGCAGCGAGCAACAAAGGCTAGCTAAACAAAAGTGTTTTTAACTGTTCAAAAAATGGTATTTTGATTCGACATAGCTTTCTGCATCCCATAGGAATGATCCAAAAGCTACCGCCTCCAGGACCGGCATCGTAAGTCCAGAGAATGTGATTGAGACAACTTCATCATTAGCCGTCTCAATGGAACCATTCTTAGCAATACTTATATCTGGCCTCCCAAAAAGTGCTTGAGTCTGCTTTTCATTCAAAGAAATAGCTTCCTTGGATCTTATAGTTGCATATCTTTGCAGTGTCTCCACATCTAAGTACATCACATAGGATCTCAGTCTATATGATTTTTCTTCACCAGTATCCGTGAACCCCCCATCAGGATAACCGCTATCACCAGGCACAATCCTTATCAAAGATTCTGGACGCCAAAGTCGGTTTCGCTGGACTTGGATCTTCGAACCATGCCCGGTCTTTATCAAATCCCTTGGGAAGGGTATTCATGGTTCTCTCAAGCTGATATCGCTGATCAACTCTTCTGAGGAAATATCCACACATTTTAGAAGCAGCATATAGCTTTCAAAGTTTGACTTTGCTAATTTCAACAATGGTCTCAAGGGGGCAGACTAGTCGTTCTCCAAGTACAATAGACAGGTGGCTCTGTATCATTTCAAGTTTTTGTTCCTGGTTTGGCCGAAAACCTACTCGTCCTGTGGGATCTGACGTAGGCAATATCCATGGGATCATGGAAATGACATTGTCTAAAAATTTCTGTACAATCATGGAGTAAATGATCTCCTCCAGTTTCCTTCTCCTTGACTTCAGATATTCTCCTAAATATCCGAGGATTAGTCACATTAGTGAGTGGCAGTTTTGCAGCCAGTGAATGATCAGCATTCAATTGGCAAAGATGAAATATACGCTTGGAAATATCAAAGCACCCTTCATGAAAATTGGAAAAACAAGCCAACAACAATTAAAACCTCTCAGACTATTATTAGCACAGACAATAATGAGAGAGAGATGCAAGTCTTTTTGTCTGAACCTGATCAAACACAATAATGAGAGAGAGAGAGAGAGAGAGAGATGGAGATAAATAAATGCAAGCTGTTATTGTTGCAAGGGAATGTATATTTCTTTTTGTCATATAACCTGATCAAAGGCATGCAGGAAACAAGCAAAAGAATTGGAAGCAACGTATGAAAGTAGGTAAATGTCGAGAAACACACCATAATTTTGAACTAGATGCTTAATTATGTCATCTAATTCATATAATGCAGTTCTAGTATTTGGATTTACCTGCAGTCACAAGTAAAATTTTGAGTCTTCGCTCACACTTGAAGCCAATCCCTAAAGGTATATGACTTACGTACATTGAAGTGATTAAGTCTAAGGGCATATAATCAAAACCAGATGTGAACTTCTGAAGAGTGAAAGAGAAATTACAGTTGCAAGAGGCATGATTCTATTAAAAAATAAAAACATAAGAAAAGATAGATATGAGGGGCGGCTGCTGGAAGTTTTGAAGAGATAAGGTTTGTTTCTTTTGTTTTAAGAAATGAGTATTTAACGTAAAATCATGAGTTAATTTACCTGATTTTATAATATTTCAATCTGATTTTATTAGTTTATGAGTTTTTAAAATGATTTTAAACAATAAATATATATTTACTTTATAAAATTCATATAGTTTTACGAGTGAATTCATAATTTTAATAACATTGATTATATCAATACCATTTTGTTACGTCAATAATAACAACGTAAATTGTGCTATTTATCCAATTTTTTCTGTTACTATACTAGTTTCTTCAATAATTTTAAAAATTATGTCAATTTGAAGAAAAAAACCTCTACCAAAATGAAACCTTTTCAAGTAGGTTCTTAAGCAGCGGTAGAATCTTAGGAAAGAAAGACATGATTGATATATTTTTTTTAAAAAAATCTTTCCTTAGAAACAACATAAAGGGAAAAAAAAATAAAGCAAAAAAAAACTAAAATGATTATAATTGATCACTTGAATGAGGATTTAGGAAGTCAAGATCTAAAGTGAATGAAAATAAATGGTAACACACGTAATTGAGAATCAATAAGATGAAAAGCAGAATAGATTTGTTTCATACCTCCAACTCCAAGTACGTATACTAGGGAATTAAGGGCAGAACGAGAAATTCTAGCTTGCCCCCAAGATATATAAATAGAAGTAAAAAAAAAATCAAATTCCATTTTAATAAGCTCAATAATTATATCAAAATGAAATTCTTGATTTTCTTATATGTAGTATTATATTGTCTATTACATTCTAATAAATACTAAAAGTTAAAAATGTTTAATATAAACAAAAAAAATACAAAAAAGAATTATAAACTAAGCCATCCTCAATGAGCTTTTATTGAGTAGAACTCATCTATAATCATATAGGTTACGAAGTTCATAGAAATATCTTTTTCTATGTATACAACTAAATTATCATCAAAAAAATCATCATGTAGTATATTATGAAGCCTTCTTTTCACCAACTTCATTGTAGAAAAGGTTCATTTGTAGTTGTTATGGATACAAAAGGAGTTAAGGTTATTCGAATTAATCTATCGATTAAATGTTAGATTTTCTTATTTTTAAGAAGCTATCATTACTTTACACAACTCATAAAAAGTAGCCAATGTCTAAAACTTTAGATGTTTTGGTATATCAAGCTCTCATAATGTTGGAATTGAAATCTCAAATGAAGTTTATCTTGCTCACTAAAATCTTTAGGATAAAATTTTTCATCCAAATTGCATACATCATCAACACTGAATGAGCTATAAGAATCTTGAGAACATAATTTTTAATTTAAAATAAAAAGCTTAATTGTTTGATCATAAAATTTACTATTTAACTCTTGTAATTGAAAATCAATTGCAGTTACAAATATATTAAATTGAAAATGATGTTTTAAAGTTGTGAGAAGTTCACTATGATGACGAGACCTACCATGAGCTCTTGTATATAGTGGTTTCAAATCAAGAATATCAATATCGTTTTATGCGCAAAATGTTTTGACACTCTTAAATAAAGGTTCACATCCATCGTCGTATAACTTTTGAATTAATGATTTTGTAGCTGAAACTAAAATCATGGCATTGACAAAGTCTTAATCTCATTGTTGCAAAGATCAGCATAAAACATCACCAATCCCCATAATTTGTTTCATCAGATGCAATATAAAAAAAAAATTCAAATGATGTTAATGCAAACAAGTTGCTTTTGTATCACCTCATTGAGAGTAATTTAATCCATCTTTAGATATAGTATTGATAACTTTACAAGTTACATTAAACATCCTTAACAAGTTACAAATTGATTGAAAATGAGAACCCCATAGAGTATTATCATATAGTTTTGAAGTACCATCTTGGTTCGCTCATTTTCCTATCTCTATTTCATCTTGAGCAATTTTATTGCTAGTTTCAATTGCTTGAGCAAATTATAACTCATCATTTATTTTACATGAACTAATAACAATATTAATAATATAATTCAAACTTCTAAAAAAACTGGTGAACAAGTTTTATTTCTGTAAAGACAACAACAAGAGCTAATTGTAACTTATAAGCTAAGTAATATACATAATAAGCAAAAGAAAATTTTTAAAAAAACAAAGCTTGGAGGATATCTCACTCACATTGCATATTAACTGCACCTTCATATCCTTAACCTCAAATATGTTCTATAAGAAGATCATAATGAGATAGAACATAGAACATATATTGTTTTAGAGTCCATGTCGTGATATCTTTCACATACACAACATGGAAAAATGTTCCCAGATGAAATCATTTTTGTCAATAAACCATAAGATAATTTCCTTTTTTGCTTCATATCTAGTTCATGAAAAATGATACAAAACTTTGAATCCTCAATCTCATCACAAATCACCCTTCTCATATTGCTAGAAAAGATATTTAAATTTTCCTTTTAAATTTTATGAGAAGTTTATTTATCATTTTAATGAGGAGCATTTTTTAAAACAAGCCCATCAAGCTTATCATTATGACTTTCTAAGAGTTTCATGAGTTCAATAAAATTACCTCGATTTTTTGAATTATAGCTTTCATTAAGGCCTTTAAAGGCACATGCTTGAAAATCTAGCAATCAAATAATATCAATCGTAAAAATTATTCTTGACTTTTTATAATGTTTGTTTATCTACCAAGTTGTGAATGTATTGTGATTAATTCATTAAATCTTCACAACATTTCACTATAATTCTATGTGGTGAATTTTCCTTCCCACAAGACCCAATAAAGGACAATAAATCTTATCATTTATTTTTCTCCAATTAACAAAGCCTATGGATAAAAAAACATTCAATCTCAACCTTCATGTTGCTTTCCAAAAATGTAGCAAGGTAGATAAATATATAGGATTCATTGCATTTGAGTACTTTAGCCAACTTAAAAAATACTCTAAATTAAAAAGCTTGAAATCAACGATGATGATTCTCATCTTTAGAAAAAATTAAAATAATTTGAACATATAGGTCGGGATGGACTTACTTTGAGATAAGTGTGACAAATTAATGTTCTTTGGTTAACAAAAGTATCTCATATCATTAGATATAATCTTGGATCACGTTCCAAATAAGTAACATTTATTTTTTCATGCTAAATTTCTCAGCTTTTAGAAGGATGTTTATTCAATTTCTTTGATTCAAGAGTTATTTCATCAGGATTGGGAGTTGTCATATTTGAAGTAGTAGTTACAAAAAATACATTGTTATATGAGAGATTGGCATATGGTTTTGTGAAAGAAAAAATTATAAAGTTTTTTATTTCCACAGCTCTACTCTTAAAACTTAATTCAAAACAGGATAAACCTAAGAAATATCATAATTATTAGTTCAAGAATTAATCTTGTAGATTAATCAAAATCAAAATCAAAATAAAACTAATATTTTGAATATATAATAATTATTTGTTTAATTAGTATCATTAAACATTCAAGTAATTAAAGCCTTGAAAAATTTGATCTTATATAATTCATAAAAATCCATCAACACCCCAATGCAAAAAAAAGAGAAGGAAATATAAGATTCCAAAAACCAAAAATTAAAATTATCTTAAATTCTTATTTGGTTGTGTATTTATTAAGAAAATAGAGATTATAGAGAACAAATTAAAGCAATTAAGGAATACCTTGCAACCTTTCTGATTACTGCTAGCATAAATATGTTTTCTTTTGTAACTTTTTAAATTCATTAAAATCAATATTAAAAAAAAAAATTGAATACCATGTTAACGAGAGAAATGATTCATAAAATTATTAAAAACAAAAAACACCTTATCCCATGTTATTAAACAAAACCACTGTTTAAAAAGAAATCTCTTAATACTTTCCTATTCCAGGTTCTAAACATTAAGATGACATCAGAATCTGAGGATGCATTAAAAAACACGGTTAACATCATGTTTTTTTAAAATTAAAATTTTTTTTTAAAAAAATATCTTTTATATTTTTAAATTGTTTTTTTAAATTATTTTGATGTACTAATCTTAAAAATAAAAAATAAAAAATAAAAAAAAATATTTTAAAATATTTTTAAATTAAAAGCACTTTGAACTGCAACCGCTACCACAATTCCAAACATAAATCTTGAAAAACATATCTGATACAGCAATTGTAGAATGGAATAAATTAATGACTTTAGAAGAATTTGATGATCTCTTGGGGTTAATTGTAACAGTTCAGCATATTCCAACAATCACTCATAATATGCATGCTAGATAACACGACAAGTATGGTGTCACCTCTTTACCACAACATAAACATTTTATATCCCTCACAAAATAAGAACCGATTTAAGATTCCGATGTCAAATTAGAGCACCCGAGCAGCAAAACATAAGAACCAGGGTACTATATTCAGTGATTTATATGGAATATAGCATATAGTTCAGTTTAACAAATTAACACCATCCTCAATCAGATTTTTTTAATACAGATAAAGCAAAAAAAGTGTGGATACTGCCCTCTTAAAACAGGGTATAACACAAATTTCACTCGGCATACCATCCTAGGTCTCTAACAGTTACAGATGGACCCAATAAGAATTTTAGGATGATATGAGATGAACGAATCCTAGAACTATAACGGTCAGCTTTGATAAAATCCAAACTACAAGCTATGCAAAATATGAAGAAACTCCTGTTGCTAATTGGTTAGGTTATGCTCCTTGAAAGTCTCGTGAAAACAGGGTACCTAGATCCTAGAGACCAACCTGAAGAAGCTATGTTTGTCCAGTCTGTTGTGTATCATTGCTCATATGTTGGTCATTCCTGCCAGCCCTAAAATCTTCCTGCCCAGAAACTTCCCCGAGCCTCTCCTGCAATAAAAGACCGAAACTCTATGTGAGGACCACTTTATATAAGCAAGGTTTCTTGTTTCTGAGGTGGCTAATGAGTTAGTGTTTGTCTCAAAGCCATTCAAAATTGATCCGAAATTAGCATTAAATGATTATAATCCCCAAGTGTCATTTGTCATTTTTAAAAGGTGTTCATCATCATCAGCCAACCGTGTACTTGTCTCGTGTGCAAATAGATAGCATTTTTGGTCCAATGTTTGCAATTCTTCATGGAAAAATTCCCCCAAAGTCCAGTAAATTTGCCAGTTAATTCTGTCCACCCAACTCAAACAACTTCCTTCTATGTTTATTTTCTAACGTGTGAAGGAAATGTTTGAGAGTGTGGTAGTGGTTGTTTTTCAAAGTGTTTTTTACTCGGAAATGCATCAAAATAATATTTTTTTTATTTTTTATAAATTATTTTTGACATCAGTACATCAAAAAAATCTAAAAACATAAAAAAAAAAATTAAG
>Ga0307517_10008260_pt1 | contig 14960 bp, 36 predicted proteins | sample 23_EM_MG_FD_194515 | JGI IMG/M metagenome (GOLD analysis project Ga0307517, IMG submission 194515) | Populus trichocarpa ectomycorrhiza microbial communities from riparian zone in the Pacific Northwest, United States - 23_EM | ecosystem: Host-associated > Plants > Roots > Unclassified | place... | reverse complement strand
TAGCACATGCTTGCCAACTCGCTGCGCCCCTTCTAGTTCTCGCAGCGTCGCCATGGTGACTCTCTTCAGCCCGTATCCATCTTCTACGGACTTAAGCAATTCTGCCCAAGTGGTTACAGCCGTCTCATCCTTCAATGAGGGTGTAGCCATTTCGTACTCCTGTTGTGAGGGCGGGCGGGGCCCTGGTGCCTGACGGGGGTGCAAGTCCAGGGCCCCTATTCAATTGTTGTTCAGCCGGTGAGTGAGGATACACCGGACACTTCGAGACGGGTTCCGTCAGGTAGTTCGAGATAATGTATCTCGACCACTCCCAGATTCTTATAGACGCGAATCCAACGTTCGGCGTCATCCCGCGATGTAGCCGGGTAATAATGCCGTGCGCCATAGCGGGTAAACCATACGCGGTATTCGTTTATCACGGTTACCTTCCGTTGGTCGCACTTCGTGCTTCCACCAGCATAGTAACCACATCGTCACTAAGTCCAGTCTACTAGAGTGTTGTGTTTTCGGTAATAGTATGTTAAGAGACAGGATCGTCCCGGTCGACAACCTCACGGATAGACTGCCGTATCTCCCGCTTCACCTTGACTACTTCCCACGTGTCTCGGGTCACGGCTGACCAGATCAGCAGGTTGGCCAACCAGAAGATCGCAGTCTTCCAGGTAAAAGGGTGAGACTCTGTGAGGGCACGGACAGTACTGGAGATGAATAGAGGCAAGAGCAAGAGCGCTACGTAACGGTACATGCTCAAACGATCAAACCAGGTTCGATTGGGTCGCAGCCTAATCATTACCATTCACCGCTTTCGGCGTTTCTCTGGTTTTCATCGAGGCGTAGAACTCTTGAGCCAGTTCTATGACCAGCCCTTTGATGATCCCCAACATCGCTTCTGTACGGGTTTTCAAGTTGTCCACGAAAAGCATAACGGCTTGTTCGGGAACAAGGACGCCGGAGGCGACTCGGTTAAACGTTGGCCGTAGTTCATCGGCCATGTAATGGGGGTCCGTGGTCCAGTTGAACTCCTCGTTGAGTCCTAGGAAAAGCTCACTCAATGCCGTTTGCGCCGGAAGGGTGCCCCCGTCCAACATCGCGTCCAACCGAGCATCTAGCGTGGTGAACAGGTCTGAGCAGATACCGATATTGTTTTGTACACGCGGGGCTGTGTAGTCCATAGCAACCGTAATGGCCTGCTCGGCTGTCAACTTCCCTTCGTATAGTCTGGCGAATACCGGTTTTACAGAACGCATCATGATCTCCGGTGAAAGTGACCACTGCATATTCCGATTTTGCCCAGACACAGCTTCCGTGAAATCGCTAAGAGCGCGATACACCATCGCTGTAGTCCTCCGTGATCCTTGCTCCACCCTGGTTGACTAACGGGGTCCAGGCTAGTCAGTGAACTGTCTACCCTACAACCCACGGGTTATTTGTCAACCCCCTACGGACAGACTACTCCTCGGGAAAAGATCGATCTATGAGGTACACATTCCAAAACCCTCGGCCCACGGATTCAATGCGCATGCCAAATCGATCAGTTATCCCGAGTCTCTTTATTTCTTTGGCCCACTCTTCCGCCATTTCGAATGCCAGGCGTTGTGAAGGTTGCTTAGAGATAGTTTCTTTCCGCTTAGAGGGTCGTGTAAAAATCCCTCCAGGGGCTTTCTCTCTAAGCATGGGCGGTTCCTCTATGAGTTGCTTGGAGTCGGGCTTTCTGTTACCCACTCGTCACAATGCCTACTTGTGGTTGTCGTCATGTACGGGGCCGGAGTACTTCCGTTGACCCACTTGTACACGTACTTCTTTTTGGACGAATCGTACACCCTCTTGTGCACCTTCGTCGGTGACGGGGTTACCATCCTCGACGCTCTATGGGTATCCCAATCCGCACAGTGCACCGAAGGCCCACTGTCACCACAGGATACCGCACCGAAGGCCAGTGCCACCAGTGCGGTACCTGCGAGAATTGCGCGCTTCACGATTCGGTTCTCAATTCGGTTGTGTAGAACTCGCCTATCTTGAGTTCTACGACCCGTGCACCACGGGCTTCCATGGTGCGTACTCCGTCTGCGGTGAGCGACGCAGGACCCCGCCGCACACCATCCTTACCCCACACCCAATAGTTTCGTGCGGGACCACGACTCTTGAGACCTTCGATGGACTCTTTCTTGGGCTTTCGCACCCACCTGTTCTCAGGCTTTTCCGGCATTGTATTCACGCCCTCTTCCGATGTGTCGTGTTGACCCACGCGGGGATGATCTGTCGTCCCCGCCTGTGGTACGTGATCTTCTGAATACGATCAAGGCGCCAAGACCGAGGCTGATCGGTGTCACGGTCCATGCCACGCACGTACGCGTCTCCGGTCCGTTCGTGCTCGATGGTCCACGGTTCTATGGTGCGGATCGTAGGCTCTAGAACGGGCACACGGACCCCTTCCCGGGTCTCCCACAGAAGTTTCCCGCGCTTGTCCTTCGACTGTTTCAGGTAGGTGATCGTCAAGGGCTTCTCTCGCATGATCGCCCACTCAAGAAACTTGTGCAGCCGGACGTCATCCGGCCCCGTGACTGTGATCATGGCTCTCCCTGATGATCAGTAGTAGCGTCGACTTTCTTTCTGACGTTTCAGGTATTCCGCCCAAACACGCTCTCGTCTTTGCCAACGGCTCTTACCTTTCTCCGTGACAAGACAGTAACGAATGCGCTGCCATGCGTCGTGTTTTTCAACAGCAACACGAACTGCCTGGGTCTTCGAAATCCTCTTCGGCGAAATCGGGATCGCTTTCTGTGTTCCACAGGGTCCACAGGATATTCACATAGGCTTCTGCTTCGGTTTTAGCCTGGTCCGCATTGGCCTTGTCCTGCTGAGCCAGTTTGGCCCTGACTTCAGCCATTTCTTCTTTGTCTTTACGTTTCGCTAGTTCGTCTTCGTAGTTGCAGCGTTCGCATGAGTCATGCGGGCCGCCGCACTCCCCGTTATGCGCCTGAGGAATAAGGCGGAAAGTCATAGGGTCGTATTCATGGCCGAATACCTGAACCCATTCCGGGTCGTGTGCAAAACGATATCTGATATCGTCCTGTTCGAGTTTGCCGAGTTCCGCGTAATCCAGGTAATTACCCTCAGCAGCATCCGAACTCTTTCGGTTCGTGTGGATAAAAGCCTTGGGTCCCTGCTGGCAGACGTCACACCACTTTGTAACGTGGGCGCCGTGCATATCCTTGCGAACATGCGGGTCGAACAGGTGGGGTACTTTTCCTCGATGCATGGCGCTGCGGAATTGGTTAATCCGCCACAGCATATAGGTAAAGGGGCCACCCAAACCGAGGGCGGCCCCTATGTCTATGAGTACCGTTATCATTCCGGCTCGACCATTTCCTCTCCGCAGTGCTCCGGCGCACCCCACTCGTCCAGCATTTTCCGGGAGACCGAAGTGATCTTGAAGTCACAGATCACGCATGCAAGTTTCGTGTTGTACTTGTCGTGCTTGCCCTTGAACGTCTGCGTGTGCGTCAGCTTGGCGTGCGGGTAGACACCCAACTGCTCGGCTAGTTCCGTCAGTTCCTTGCGCAGGTCATCGCCGGGCACTGTGGCCGTCAGCTTGCCCGTCAGACCGACCGCCCGCGCGATCTTGCCGAACACCTTGTCGTGGCCGTGTCCGTCCGTAGCCGCGTGGCACAGTTCGTGCAATTCCGTGGACAGTACATCGACCGGGTCTGTGAGGGTAGGACTGATGTAGATCTGGTGGATCTCATCTGCCGCCGCACCCTTGCGATAGCACCAGCCGATCGTATTGGCCTTGGCACCCTTCGCATAGCCCACAGACAGGCGCACAACCTCAGGCAGGGGCGTTTCCTCTTCCTCGAACCACGTGCGGAAGACTGCCACGGCCGCCATCAGCCATTCTTCGCGGGTCTTGAATACTTCGGTCATGATCTCTCCCTAGATCGTGTCCCCCGTACGATCCGGGAGGCGACTAATATTAACTTCGAGGATACTATACCCCGAAGGGACCATGTCCCAAACCGTGTCCTGGCCAGGCTCTTCTAGTGACGCTGAGTAACCGTAGTTGTAGTCGGTCTCTCCTGCCTTACCGAAGGTCACCTCGCAATACCAGTTGGCCTCACTCGGTGCCGCGTGCCACGTGCTTGTCACGGGGTTATCCCTTTCCACGTGTCATTCGTCTTACGAAGCTTCATGATCTTGTGGAAATGATCCTTGCATGCTACTTCGGTACGACCGAGAGAAACTGCGATCTGAGACCACGGTGCCTTATAAGCGTACCGCATCAGAAATTCGTTTTCTTCCGACGACCACTTGTTAGCTGACATTGCCAGTCTCCAAGAATTCATAGGCTATGGCGGGATCGTACGGTTTGTCGGAACGATAGCTAGAAAAGAAACCATAACTATTGGATTCTCCTAGCATGAATTCCAACTGTTCCGCAGCGTCCGGGGTCAGATTGTTATAAACGTAGACCTTGTGGATTTCACTGTCTCGAATGAGAATGAACATTTCTGTCTCCCAAAGAGGGGGAGGGGATGAGCCTGGAGTCTGGGCAGGCTCATCCCCCCATCATGGGTTACGCCCCACCGCAGAGGTTCACACAATTCCCTGCGGCCGTGAGTGGACCACCACATTGCTGGCACATTAGCGTTTCCCTCTTTCCGTGAGTATTGCCATCTTACTTTGTGCGTGCTGGACGATAGCCTCTACTTCGTCGGCCCATGCTTGTTTCTTTTCCAGGTCTGTCTTGTCGGATCGGAAAGTCCGATACGGCAATATCGCTCGTGTATGAATAAGCGAACGAATTACATTCCAGGATTCCCCACACTCGCGGAGATGCAGCGCGAGAGCCGTACCGTACACCTTGCGCCAGGTATTACCGTGCGCTTCGTGGGGGATTTCGTGATGAACCAATTCATGTAGAGCCGTGTCCTGCTTGTCTCGGAAACGCTCTTCTCGGTTCATCCAAATCTGGCCATCGTTGTAATACATTCCCGAATAGCCAGGCTTCAGAATAGCGGAGCGATCTGTTTCCGCGAAATCCTCAATGCGTTCGGATACCCGGTACAGGGCGGCCGGTTGCCAAGGGGTGTGAGTCCCCTCTCGCGCAATGAGGACCAAATCCCAAAGGCGTAAGAACTCCTCCTTTGGGAAATCTGTGATGTTGTAGTCCATTGGTGCCTACTTGAGTCGGGATCGAATCGCTTCACCAGCCGACCAAGGCTCTCCTTCTTTGTCGACCGGTTGGCAAAAGATACTACGTACACGCGCGCTGTGGTAGTCCTCGCCCTTGACTTGCCAAGGATACTGCTCACGTAGCTCACGGGGCTTGTATTCGACTTCACGGCCTTCCCAACGGGAATCGGTCGTGACGATGATTGCTCCCTGCCCCAGTGCCTGTAGCAGATTACGGGACTTCCACCCCGTATATCCGGGGTCGCTTGTATACGCACGTCCCATTACTTCTTACCCTCGTCCTTTTTCTTCTCGAATTCCGTACCCTTGAGGTCTTTCTCCAACTTGCGTTCTGCCTTCCCCCGCCGTCCAGCCGACGACTTGCGCGCGTTGCCCGTGGGGTTGTTCCCTACAGGGTCACGAGGGTCTTTCGCACCTTGCCCCGGAGGTGTTTCCGGCTTTTTCTTGAAGATGGCCATCTGGTGTCCTTTCCATTTCTCCAGTCGTAGAGTTCCATTGGTGCTTGTGCCTGCGCTTAGACATTCGGTTCGTCCAACGCAGAACGGCACCGAGTACACCCGTAATAGGTGTGGTCGGCGCCGCAGTCACAGAATTCGTTCCCCCTTTCGAGGAAACGACCACCCTCCTTGTGCCCGAGAAACGCGCACAAGAGGTAGCCCCAATAGGTGGTCCAGTAGTTGTTTTTCATCTTGTTTGTCATGAGTCGCCGAGTGCTCCCAGGGCAATCGCGAGGGCTTGAACAGGAAGTGTCGCGAGAATGAACGACAACGACACTCCGTAAGAGATCGGCTGAACGATCTCTATCATGTGGTCGTGGGTTATACCTGCGATCAACATGAGTGACCATGCTTCAGCCACCACTCCGATAGCGGCGACACCCAGCACAAAGAGAAATATCATGACGCCTTTCTAGACGTTGGGTCGTGCATTGTGGCGCAGAAAGTTCTTCGCCCAATGAACAAGCGTTTCATCATCCTGCCTGGCCGACTCCAGTCCCCAGCATGCCACGAACCGCGCACGCGTGGCTACAGTCAAACCCGCCCCTGTAGGGGCTTCGTTGACCACCTCCCAGCACGCGTCATAGAGATTGGCCATACGGTGCAACTGATCCGTGTTCATCGCTCAGAAAACCTCTCAGCCCGTTTTTGTACTGTCGTTTGTATCAGGGTGGTGGGTACAGCTCAGGATAGCCGAGCCAATCGCTATTCTGTTGCAGAATAACGCGCAATTGTTCGGCCACTCGATACCGAGCAATGATCTTGGATTGCCAACCGGCGCCATCGATCAGGTACCAGCCGTCACCCTCTGACGATTCTTTGATTTCGTAGAGCCGTTGCCGATATCTCTCTTGGTCAACCATCTCGTGCTCGCATTCTCTTAACTGACGGGGCCCCAACCCTGCCGGTCACCTCACGGCAAGGAAGGGGCACCCCGTGCCCGCACCTGGATTCGAACCAGGATCGAGGTCCCTTCTACCCAAAGGCATGCAAGAAGGGCGCTCTGGCCAAGATATGGCACCCACAGCAATTGCCGTTGCAAAACGTGGGGCAAGATACCCATATCAGATTGAGCTATGCGGGCCGTCTTTTAGAAGTTCTCTTCGATGGCGTTTGCGATGCTGGTGAAATCATGATCGTTGTCATTCATCCACGACAGCGTGTTTTTGTATTCCGGACGTCCGGCAATCGCAGGGTTCGTAGCATCGAGGCGGGCCCATTGACGGACTATTTCCGGTAGGAAGTCATCGCCACCCGCATACCGCACAACGAAATCGACCTGAGGGCTCTCCTTACAAGCGTCGCAGTCGCATTCCCTCCTCGTCGTGGTAGGTACGTCGATACCTGCCTTTATGGCAAGGTCGCAGAGAACACCCAAGCAACAGTACAGCGGTTGCCCACCCGATATGTGATGGAGCCTTCCCGTTCCCTGGTGGTATTCGCCGGAGCGCAGGGCCGCAACCCATTGCGCTTTGACTTCCTGATCCATCACGTTACAGGTTCCTTTCAATGGCAGTGGCGATCTCTTCGAACGAATAGCCGTTGTCGTTTTTACCGGCCAACGTTTCACCCGGGATCTTAGGGTTGGGGTCCGACAACCCAGCCCACTTTACCACTGGGACCGGTAGGTACGTCGTCTTGCGCCATCCAGAAGGGGCCGCCTCCACCTCATAGGAAATGGACGTACCGTGACTTGTCGTATCGTCACTGTTCTCGAATTCCTGAACGACTCCAGCTTGTTTAGCCAGATCGCACAGAACCCCGAGACAACAGAAGTCGGAACCACTTTCTTTCCGGTAATGCAATTGCCCTATGCCCTGTGTGTACAAGCCGGAGCGAAGGGCGGCAATCCACTGTTTCTTGATCTCGGGATTCATCACAGGTTTTCCTCGATGCGATCCGCGATCTCAGAAAAGGACTGGTGCTGAATACCGCTGGTGAAATGCCCATCGTTGGCTTTAGAACATGTCACCTCTAGAGGGATATTTGAACCCCAAAAATCGGGCACGGTATAGAGGGTCGGATCGCACTGAGCCCGATCGTATCTGTCTACTAGCCCCGCCCATCGGGCCACCTTGGCAGGAAGCTGTGCGTTTGCCCAATTGACTCCATCACCAAATCGGCGGATCTTCCCTGAGGTGGCGTAACGATGGGTTTCAGCGTCGATAATTCCATCCTCTACGGCCAGTTCGCAAAGGACCCCCAGACAGCAATGAGTCATGGGTACATCTTGGTCCACCTGAATAGCCAGTGAGGCCCCACCCTGTTGGAAATCCCCACTCCGAAGAGCAGTGACCCATCGAGTCTTGATTTCAGAATTCATTTGTCTCCCAAAGGTTCATCGGCCATGCCGGGCCAATTCTTTATGGCCTCTTGCATCTGTTGGTATTCCGTATAGTGCTCGTCTTTTATCAGGGCGTCCAGCCCGTGTGTGGCAAGCGTCAGACCACGGAACACGTCAACCATACGATAATCCGTCGTTGAAGAGAAGGGTTCCCGTTGATCGGATTCAGTCCTGAGGTACGACTGAATGTCCGACAAGAGGGCACGTGCCTGTATCAGCCGGTTTGTAGGTAGCGGCACGGCTCAATCCTTTTCCGGATTATTCCACCATGATTCGAATTCTTCTGTACAGGTAGAACAAAGGTTGTAGTCCAGGTTTTCCCACCGTACGTTGAGAGAACTTGAATTACGAGAACCACTACCGTTGGTGTAAGCGAACCACCCGATATCCATGGTACGGGTCTGCCCGAAGTCCGATTCCCGGTGTTCGAACTTTCTCTTGCACCGATCGCAGTGGTATTCCTCGATATGCTTGACGGTCATTGCTACTCCCTCCTTATAAGAATACAGGGGCAATCCTTCCCGAAGGGAATACGATCCCGTAGGCACATCCGTCTGTTGACGGCACAGCGTGCCCCTGTATTCATATAAAGCCCCGGACAGTTCCTAACGCGAGGGTACCCACTACCCCTACTATTAGTTTCGGTTCGTTTGACGTCAATCGTAAAGCCGAAGTGAACTGCCCGGGAATTCGGGGGTGTTACTTGTTTGAGGTCTCGGTCTCAGGTTCCGGGAAAGCCGAATCGACGAGACCTGAACTCTCCAGAATGGCCTTTGCCAGCTTCATGTGCGTTGGGGTGATCGGAAGCCAGTTGGCCGTACCCGACACCACCCCTGCCGCGTTGCTGTAGCCCACACGGCGTTCGTCGTTGAAGTACACCATGCCGTAGTGAACCTCTCCACGACCGCGTTTGGTGTTACCCGCGCGGTCCTCAACGTTGGTGACCTGAACCCGAGTCTGATCCTTGCTGAGATTCATACTGAACTCTCCTTGTATGCCGCGTTGAGATCATCGGCATTCTTGCGGGCGTCCGTATGCGACGGGAAGTCAGTGAATGCGTACGACGATGCCGCGCCATTCACGAACTTCTGCCAGTCCTGATCCCACACCACCCGATGGTTCCCACTCGGGTTGGTATTGCTGTGCGGCTGTAGCACTACATACATACTAACAACCTCCCCTGAAGTACTTGTTGCAGACCGTTGAGACCGGGTGTGGATTCTTGGGTGTTGAATTCCCTGAATCACCATTGCCTGAGGCGTCGGCCCACAGGTACAGAAGTCCGACCACGATGATTATCGTGCTCCAGCTTATCGGCTTTCTCATGCTCCCTCCCTATCGGGATTGATTCTACAGTTCTGCGCGAATCAAGGAAACCTCACCGGTCTCCGTATCCAATTCGCAGTAGAGTGTGACTTCGTAGAAAGGGCGCCCTATTTTCTGGATCTCTTCGTCCGTCAACGGACGCCCTATCTGTTCTCCGATATCCCGTGCACGTTCCTCCGTATTGGCGTCGTCATGCACGTAATAGGTGAAAGGGATTCTCACCTACACACGCTCGATGGTCAGTACCTCGTCGACGTTGTCAGTGCCGGGGTCGACGATCGTGCGGTAGACGCTCGGCTTGGAACAACGGCAGTAGCAGAGGGACGCTCCACACGTGCACGCTGTGCGCTCGCTGAGCGTCTTCCGTTTGCCGTCCGGCACCTGTACCTCGAACTTGCCTGTGAAGGCCTTAGACGGGCCCTCAGGCACGTTTTCGGCCGCCTGGTGCGCCCTGCGGTCGTGTTCCTCCGTAGCGCGTACGGTGGCCGACCGCTTGAGTACCTCCGGGGCGATCTCCGCCTTTTCCTTGACAGGGTCGGTGAAGATCATGCCCTTTGCTTCCGCCGCATTGCATGCGTCGTTGGCATCACGCGACATACGGCCACGGCCGAACGTAGCCAGTCCCAGGGAAACGGCGTACTCACGACGTGTCGTCATTACGTCTCCAGTTTGTGAGAGAGCCAGATAGCGAATGCTACCTCAGCCGCACCTTCATGATTGACCGTAAGAGTGCGGAGGTGGAATTCATGTACCCCCGACATTTCTCCGGTCTCTTCGTTGGTGAGAAAGTAGCGCCACCAACCCCTACCCATCTCGTGGATCTCTGCTTTGATGCAGGTTCCTGGAATGGTTTTCGCATATTCGAATTGCAGTGTCACCAGTTCGCCCGATCCTCTTCGAACGCGTCCCAATCGAACCCGTCGAATTCCTGCCCTGCGTGTACGAGAGCGTAGGTATGCGTGAGAAAGGCCAACAAAGGCCGACGCCGAAACAACAGCGTCGCAGGCATGGCACCATCAGCCGGGCGCAGGACCATAGCTATGGTGTTGTGGTCGTCTCGACGCAACGACACCATGCCTTCCCCCACCCAGCTTTCAGAATCCATTCCCGAAAGAAGGAGATCCCGACCGATAGTCCACACAACCTCATCGTCCTCGTCGAAAAAGAATTCCACTTCGAGTGGCTCTTCCTCGTCGAATTGGAGTTCACAAATGAGACTGTTCCCCCCTATGTCAAAGGGGACCATTGCCGTAATCAACCTTCACCCCTCTCTGCATGACTACGCGCCATGGACCATGCGAGCGACTCCGTGTGAGCCTCTCCCACCCAATGCCCCTTGTATCGGGCTACGGCCCATTGGCCGTCAGGGTGTCCGGTATTTTCCCACGCAACCGTATACCGGTCGTCTTCCACGCCGTTCTGCTGGAACACGTGCTGAACTGTCTCTGTCGAAGTGGTCATGTCATCATCCCCTGTAGTCTGCCCACTCCCACACGCCACGGGTAATATTAACCGTGACGCATGGGCTAAGGATCAGCAAGTACAGAAACGCGACGAATGGCCGCACACGTCACACTTACCGTCCGTGTACGGTCCCGGCTTCGCCTTTTCGACCGACTTTACGTCCTTCATTCCCCCTCCTAACCATGCAATTCGATGGGATAGTCTTCGAATATCAGATTGTAGAACCGATCCGGAAGAAATTCCGGGTCCATTCCCGACAACCAGGTATCGAAGTCGGCATACAGGTTGAACACCAATTCCCAGGTGAATCGGTAGGTCTCGGGTGACGCTGCGCGTAGTTGCCTACGCAATATCGACGCCACCCGCGCCATTTCGTCGTCGGTCACTTCCACGCATTCCGCTTGTAGAGCGTCTGTGTCTCATCACCGACTGCGAATGTCACTGTCTTGGGTGTGAGCTTTTCCAGCCCCACCTTTGCCAGCGAGATTCCGGCGTCATGGGCAACCTGAATTGCCCAGACGGGAAGGATCTCTCGGATCTCCTGAGCCTGCATAGGACGTCATCCGTTCTTGCGAGCGAGACACGCGGACATACACGCTGACATTTCGGCGTACGTGTTGTAGCCACTGTGGCAATAGTTGCAATACCACGTGTCCCAGAGTTCGGACATGGCCTTGAGCTTAGCCTTGATATTACGCATCAATTCACCCCCTACCTGCTATTGGCTTTTTACCTCTTGGGGCGTGTACCGGCACAATTGGAACAACCACTTTCGTTGTCCCCAATGGGCCAGTTACACACGGTGCAATAGCGCCATTTCCAGATGGCACCTGCGACCTTAGCGAGCATTATGATTCACCCCCTACGCCCCTACCGTACTGCCGCACTTTTCGCACTCGTAACCCCGGCCCCCACCTCGGGACACCCACGAATGCTCGCACTCCAGAATCCACGGAGTCGGTCGCTTCATTACTTTTTCACCCCGCATTCACTTCCCCTGCCATGCGGATTTCGAAGCTTCCAACACCTGAATTGCGGCCTTCTCCTGAGAGAGGCCTAGATCCATGAGTTCGGCTATCGTTCCGTTCGGCGTCACCCTTCGTTCGACAACCGCACCGCTTGCGTCGCAAATTGCATACGATTCCGTGGCGAGATCGAACGAAACAGTGAACTGTTCTGATTCCATTTCACCCCCTCAAATGAAATAGAGCGGATTGTGTAGGGGTTTGCCCACCCTGCCCTACGTACGCGGAATTCCTATACGACTCCAGGGCCGCCCAGCCAAGAGGGGCCCTGGGTATCTTCCGCCACCCCATGCTCTGTATGCCGTTCTAAAGGCCTAACAGACGGGCCCTGGCACGATGTACCAGGACCCACCTGTCAAGCGCTCTATGAGGCCGTCAGACGCCCGCGTTGCGGCGGAACGCGCCCTCGTCGAACGCCGGATCGTTGCGGAAGCACGCGACGAACCAGTCGACAGCGCCCGTGTAGTCGGCCAACAAGGTCTGTTCGTTGAGCGTGCCCGCCTCGACGTGCCGCACGATCCCGGCGACCTTCTCCCGGAGGGAGTAAAGGCCGAAGGCCGCGCCCACATAGTCGACACCCGACGCACGGCCGTAAACGTCGCGGTCCGTGTCGTCGTAAGCGTCGGTGTCGTTGTTCTCCTCCGCCTCCGGGGCGTCCTCAGTGGTCGCACCGAGGGTCACGGTCGGCATGGGGTAGCCCAACCGGTCGGCGAGACCTTCCAGGTTGCCCAGACGAGTCTTGATGGCCGCGATCTCCGAACGGAATTCCGCGACGAGTTCTGAAGTGGACTGCATGAGTTGAATCTCTCCCTGTTTCATTTCTGGGGTGAGGGGAGGGGGCGGGGAGAATTCCCCGCCCCGGTACTGCGAACGGAATCAGGCCGTTGCGGTTTCCGCGACCTTGACCCCGTCGTTCTGGGAGGCCGCTTCCGCAGCCTTCACCTTCGCGCTTTCCAGCAGCGCGGGCAGGTGCTTGCGGAGCAGACGCCGAGCGGTTTTGGTGGTACCGCCGTATTCACGGCGAATGGCAGCCGCGAGTTCGGTCACGTCCGCGAGTTCCGGGGAAGGCTCCGGCAGAACCCCAGCGGCCTCAGCACGGCGGAGGAGTTCCTCATACGTGCCACACCAGCCGCGCGCGTTGCCGAACTCCTCCATCTGCTCACGGTCCATGGGCAGATTCTTGAGAACCTCGTCCCGCTGATGGGTATACGCTCGCACATCCTGATCGGTCAGCAGGAACTGCACGAGCTTGTCTTCTGTCGCATTCAGCGCGTGGTAGGCCTTTGCCTGCCGTTCCTTGTTCTCACGCTCCGCTGCCTGAATGACGTTCTGGCGGGTTTCTAGGGTCGTGTAGTACGTCGCCCGCTCGGCATCGTCCCATGCGATGTTCCAGCGCGGGACGGAAATGGTATGGGCCTCATTGAGGGCACGATCGTACACTCCGTCACCATCGTTCATGGCACGGAAGTATTCTTCGACTTCGGGCAACATTCCATCTCCCATGGATTGGGGGCGTGAATTCATCTTTGGATTCACTCTTAACCCCGACCAATGCGCGCATTTTCGAATTCAAATGCACACAAAGGACCGGATTAGGCGATGAGAACCGGCATTTCGACTGTCTCCGTGGGCGCGGCCGGATCGGCAGCCTTTTTACGGGCAACACGCTTGGGCTTGACGGGGGTTTCCTCCGTGGCCTTTTCCTGCGCCGCCTGCCGTTCCTGATACGACGCGATGATAGCGGGAAGATGCTTCCGAATCATCCCGCTATACCGACGCTGCGAATTGCCCAGGGTATCGGAGAGTTCCCTGACCAGAGCATCGATATCCGCAAGATCCGGAGCAGCCGGGGGAAGAATCCCCGCCTTTTCGGCACGGTCCAGCATGCGAGAGTATTCGCCGCACCATCCCTTGCGGTCGCCGAAGGTCTCGATCTCGTCGCGGGTCATCGGGAGAGCTTTGAGAACCTCGTCACGGTAGCCCGTGTAGTCGCCCAAGAGACGTTCCGTCATCAGCCATTTGATGACCGGGTCGGAATGCGTCTTCAGCACCTGTTCCGCGACGTGATGCCGTTCCCGCGTGGTGTGCCTGAATTCGAGGGTGGCATCGGCCCGCTTTTTGTCGAGTGCGTACCATTCGGCGCGCTTCTCGGCACCCCATTGGGAGTTCCAGCGGCCAACGGGATTGTCCGACTCCACCTTTCGCTGGGCGTCGTAGTATTCGTTCGACCCTTCGAGGGTGCTGTAGAACTCTTCGATCTCAGGCAGCATAGAACGCTCTCCCTTTCACCTGTCTGGATTTGGCAGTCCGCATTGACCACCGCCAATGTACACGTACGCGACGTGCACAAAGGAATAGATCAAGCCGTGACCATCTCATTGTGCTTGGCCGCATTCTCCGCTTCCTTGTCGGCCAGAGCCTTTGCGACAATCTCATCGACCATGCCCTGAATACGGCGCCGGATCCTTCGTTCGTACACGTCGTATTCCTCCGAGATCCACGTGATGAGTTCTCCGGCATCGGACGAAGATTCCACCGGGGGCGGAATGAGACCGGCCTCCGTGGCCTGCTCCAAAAAGCTGTCGAACTCGTCGCACCATTCGTGCGTGTTCGCGAGATCTTCCAATTGCTCTCGCGTCGCCGGAAGGATCGGCAAAACCTCGTTGACATACGTCGGATAAGCGCTGAGGTTTTTGACCAGCCACCGTACAACCGGATCGGTCGTCACCCTACCGAGTTCGATATACGCTTTCTCGCACGTCGCACGCCGTGCATCCTTCCGTTTCGTGTTTTCCTCGTAGAAATCCGTGTTCCATTTCTCGTAAGCGGTTTGCCGGTCACTCTCGCGCCATGTCGCATAATAGCGATCGTACGTCGGACGCCTCGACTGTATATCTTTATACCAGTCGTCGTATTCTTTCTTCGCCGACTCGATCGTGGCGAGATATAGCACTACCTCAGGCAACATAGCCTCTCCCTACTTGCTGGGGTTGGTCAACCGTTCCAGAACGATATCCAAGAAAGCATCTTTCCTGGAATCGTCGTAGAACGGGTCATAGGAAGTCCCCCGAAGGGAATCCGCCACGTTCGGCCACAATTCGTATACGGCAT
>Ga0307517_10008259_pt1 | contig 14960 bp, 8 predicted proteins | sample 23_EM_MG_FD_194515 | JGI IMG/M metagenome (GOLD analysis project Ga0307517, IMG submission 194515) | Populus trichocarpa ectomycorrhiza microbial communities from riparian zone in the Pacific Northwest, United States - 23_EM | ecosystem: Host-associated > Plants > Roots > Unclassified | place... | reverse complement strand
TATTTCATCATTTAACATTAAATTAGTTAGGAATTGAGCTTCTTGATTGATCATAGATCTAAGATTTCAAGGGTTATGAATTTGAAAAATTAACCCAGGTTTAGGAGATTCTCCCAAGTTTGTTTGTTTTTTTTTCTTGCTTTTTTAAGCTCATTTTTTTTTCTGTTTCATCCTTCAAAATTTATTTAATTGAAGATTGGGCTTCATTATTTTTTTTTCTATAGGATTTTTCACTAATTTTATTTGGTTTGCCTTTTGGGTCGTTTCTTTGAAGGCACGTACAACATCTTTTTGTGTCATCTTGCAACGTCTTGTAGTGGTGTTAGAATCATTTTAGTAAGTTTTTTCTGGTGGTGGGACGGTGTCTGAGGCGGAGTAACGGTGAGTCTTCAACAAATATTTTTTTTTCTTCTGCTTTCGAGTATGATATTGGGAGTTAATTATTTCTAATTTTTTTGTTCACTCTATTTACTATTGATACCTTTTTTAAAATTATATTATTAAATTAACCAAGTTTATTGAATCCAGTCAAATAAATGACCCATGTCTTGAATTTTTCTTACTTATTTAAAAATACTACTATCGCATGAACATCTTTTTTTTATGATAGGAAGAATTTGGGTTATCCCATGATGTGGTGCTTGCCACCTATCTAGTTACTCTCTAAAAAAACTCAAACCTTAATGCATCCCAATTAGTGAAGTTAACTAGATTATTCACCAATGTTACGCTGCGGATCAAATCAATTTTTTTAGGTAAAAAAAATATTCAGGCATTGCTACTATGTTTTTTGGTATAAATTTTTTTTGAACTGTGTATATATGAGTTAATCCAATGTAACCCGATCGATTTTGCAGATTCAAAAACAACTTAGACGACTGATAAAAACGTAGTTTGACTAAAAAAATTCAAAATGATATATTTTTAAAAAATATTGAGATGAGAACATATTGATTTGATCCGGGTCAACCTGAGTTAACATATCAAATTCGCAACCCTAGGTCATGTGGCTAGGATAACCCTATACATAGTATGTCGAACCAAATTGTAAACCTCAATTCCCAATGAACCAAATATTTAATGATGAAGTTGGAAAAAGAAACTCAATTAAAAAAGACAAGAAAAAACCCGATTTGATTCAACTTGGGTTAACTAACCAAAATCATAACGTAGGTTATTAGACCATAATAACCTCATAGAAAGTAAAACAAAATAAATTATGAAGTCTAATTTTCAATCAACCTAATGTTGAAGGATGAAATTAAAAAAAAAAATGATTAAAAAAAGCAAAAAAAATGACTTGAGTTAACCATGTTAACCCACCAAATCTGTAACCCGGGTTATGAGATCAGAATAACTTCATAGAAATCAAACAAAAATAAATTAAGATCCTAAATTCCAATCAACAAAGATGAAACATGAAAAAAATTCAATTGAAAAAAAAATAAATAAAAACTCAAGGTAAACCGGTTAATCTAACAAACTCTCGACCCGGATTATAATACTAAAATAATTCGATAGAAAAAAAAAACAAATTATAAAGTTAAATCTTAACAGAAAATAAAATTGAAAATAAATAAAAATAAACAAAGAAAAGGAAAGAAAAGAGATGACTGCTCCCCCAAATAGCTTCTGTTAATTAATGGGCACTAGCTTTCTAAATCAAAGATTCTCGTGAGGATCAGATTACGAGTATTACTATGGCATCCTGGCAAAAGAATCGCTTAAAGCAGGAATCGTAGCCATGATCATCTTGCACTATCATTATCATGTTTCCTGGTACTTGTTATTTAAGACCAAAGGCATCAAACCAAAAATTGGCTCCCAATGGCAGGACAAGAAAATACTAATCCATCGAGTACACTTGTGCTCTAGTATTAATCTTTCTTTCTTACTACACGGATAATTATCCACCTCCATGTATTCGATTGTAATAGCAACTTAAAGTACCAGTCGAACTTGAATAAAATATCATCGTATCGGGTAGGGATTCAGACTCTATTTATATCATGATAATTAAAATTTAAAATACCTACCAGAGTGAGCTGGATGAATCTACTTTTAATTGCAAGGTAAATAAATATCTATGATGATTACTTATCTTAATTAAAAAGAGTGCTTCACTGAGATTTTACTTAATGATTAGGGGGATTTTTTTTCAAGGAGAGACACGTTAGAAGATAGTTATTAGAGAATGATATAGTTTTGAAGATTTTTGAAAAAATAATATAGTTTTAAAATTATTATTCTTTTAAATTTTAACAATAATAATTTGAATAAAAACTGTAATTCAAAATCACGATTTTAATACAACTATTATTCATAATAGCAATTGTAATAAATTATCATTATGAATACATTGCATATATAATTTTATAATTTTTCTTGGTGTTTTTTATGCAGGGAAAAAAACCCTAGAAACCAATTTTTTTTAAAAAAAATCAGCATTCAATAGCACAAAACATCATTCGATCCTTTACCAAAATACTAAAATCATCTTCTGGTCTCCACGAGTCTTTTTACAGGTTTTTTTTATTGCAAACCGCCGACTTTCCTTGACCGCTTTCTTGCCAATCGGTGAAATTATCACCTAGACACCAAAAAAAAAGTCAAGGTAAAATATTTGTTTTGTCTCTTAATTTATGGAACCGTTATTTTTCAAATATTTTTGTGGGTGTTGTACTATAATTTTTTTTTATTGAATTGTACTAGTTCGATAAAAACAATCATGACTAGGGTTATGAGATGACGTCATTGTCATCTTCAAGTGTCATTCGAGGACAGAAAGTGAACTGTACATGTGTACAAAACCACGAGCGAGGGACCCTAAACATTCATATCGCCCTCGTCATATGTTTGATGGAACAGTTGCTTTGAAGCTTTTCTTTCTTTTTCTTTTTTAACTTGGAGTCTTCTCAAACTAATTTTTGTATCCATTAATTTTTTTTAAAAAAAATATCTTAACGGGTCTCTTGTTCCATTCCGAAAAATAAATTCTCATGCTAATTCCAAAATTCATTAAAAAAAACCTTTCTTAGAAGCTTTTATTTCATGATCCGGTCGTGATAGTAAAACACGACCGGATCTTTTCAACAAATGCAAAGATTTGTTATTTTGTTGAATGTTCAGCTAAAGATTACACTGAATTTGCTTTTTTGATTTTGTACTGTACTGCATATAAAGCTGATTAATATTTTGTTTGGTATTGTGATGATTATTATTTTTTAAAGTTTTTTTTTTCTGAAAAATATATTAAAATGATTTTATTTTTTTATTTTTTAAAATTTATTTTTAACATTACCTCATCAAAACAATTTAAAAACATCAAATAAAAAATTTAAAACAAAAAAAAATTAATATTTTTTAAAAACACTTTTGAATTCCAACATCCGGATTCTAAAACTTGCGTGGAGCTGGATTGCAAGTTGGAAAAACAAAACTGAGCAAGGAAAAAAATAGCAAGTGACGTCTATTTTTCTAAAACTTAAGAGGTTAAATACTTAGTGTGGAGAGTATAAAACACATCAACATTTCTTTTTTTTTTTTGAAGAGTGCAGCAGCTTGAAGCAGACACCGTCACAACAACAAAATGGAAATGTCAAGACAAAAAAGTCTATTTCAAGACAACAAAATAGTAACCAAAGGCAGTAGAACAACCTCCAAATTGCAGCAATAATAAGGACTATGTAATTACCAGGTATTTATTTTTTGTATATACTGTTCAAATAACTTTTTATTCTGAAATCAATCTTAGCAAAGTACTGACGTCCAAGATTTTAGATAAGGTAGTGTGAGAGATTTTTTTTTAGTAAATGAAGATTAATCAACACAGATCGAATCGACAAGGTAAAATGAATGCAAACATTAGTTCATTATTTATCCACAAGTAAGATTGAGTTTCGATCTACTTAAAAAAAAAAATTAGTTGGGGAAATAAAGCTTGGTGTAGTGAGAAATGGAAACTATAAGTTCTGTAGTTAACAAAAAAAACATTTATTATCATAAAAAAAAATATATTACACTTGATAACTTTTATTTCACGCACAAAGAAAGGTTAAGAAAAATGTTTTCTAACGCTCTTGTTGTCTTGCAACAAAAGTAAAATATGCTTGGTAAAGTGAAATTTATCTTAGAAGATTTGTTCTAATAATCCATAGATTATCGGATTAAGATGAATTTATAAATATATTCTCAGGTTATATGTAGTTTTTGGATATTGAAGACTTGTGTATGATTCAGAAAAGAAATATAGAAAAAGAGAATTTAAAGTTAAATTTGTTTGTGGAGCTCACAAAATTACTTGATGTTTGCAGTCAAGAAAACCCTGTGTGTATAAAAGTCTTACGTTGTTAAAATGAGTGTTTAAGAATATCAATTTAAGGAAATTATTGTTGAGATAGAAAAAGGTTTCTTGTATCAAAAAGGATTTGTATTTATAATACTTGTTTAACTGGTTAATTAGAATCCTTATTAAACTTATTAAATTAGTATTTAGATTTGTAGTAATATGAGAATTTGAGTTTATTTTATAATATCTTTATAAATATAAGACCATGTATTTAGAATATAATGTATGTGCTGAATATCAATTAATGAATAAGAATTTGGGAAGTTAAATACTTAATGATTAGTGTTTTTCAACCCAAACAATGTCAAATCCTTAATGCACTTTATCCTTTAGTATTTTCTTAACTTAATACCATTATGTTTAAATTGTAAAATAATCTATTAAAATTTCTATAATTGTCCTAACAATGCAAGGAAACTAAACTAGTGTGAAGTTAAATGGCAAGTTGGATGAAGCCTTGAAAACTATGTAAGAAAGCAAAGTAATATGATTTTTTTTTTATTAATAGTGAAACTCTTCTTTCTTTCTTTATTTTTTTCAATTTAGCCTCTCATTTTTTTCATTTCCTCCTTTTTTTTAATAATTTTTTTTATTTTATCTTAATTGCAATCTTAGATTTTTTTTTTTAATAATTATCCGGGATGTTTTTGGACCAATAACGTCAAGCGGATCACTTTAAGACAACTCCTAGATTGTTTCATTTAAAACTTGGGCTACGCAAGAAAGCGAGTCATGATGTTTTTTCTATCAATTTTATTTTTTTTTCTCAATTTCTTCCTTATATTTTTGTTTAGGTCAACTAAGTTGCCTTCGGATCGATCAAGTCAACTGAGTCATATTAGAGTAACTCCTATATGGTTTAATTTTAAACCTGGATTAGACAAGAAGCTGGATTAGGAGAATTTGTTATGTCAATTACTTCATTTTTTTAACTTCATCCTCAAATTCTTTTTACCATATGATTAAGATCTCTTTGGATCGGTCAAGTTGGGACAACTTTTATATGATTTAATTTTAAATCCAAGTCAGGAAAAAAAAAATCTAATCAAGAGGTGTTAATGTGTCATCGTAGGGCTAAGTTTAATAAAAATGTCAAATATTATTTTATGACCTGGTCATTTTTTGTTGGTTTAAAAAAAAATTTGATTTAACTTGTAGCGTGGTGTGGGCATGTAAACTAGTCATGTACTAAGAGCACATCCAAGGAAAAAAGCTTTTTAGAAGAGTCGCACTATTGATATAACTTTTTGAATAATGTAAATATGTTTTTTTTTCTTATGTGCACTCCAATAAAAAATGCATTTTAACAACTCATTTGTATTTTAATATTAATATTTTTTTTTGTTTGTTTGAGAAAAACATTGAGAAAAGTTGTGGAGATGAAAGAGGAAATCTTTAAATAATTTATTTTAATACTTTTGACTCTTTTGATAGATATGTAAGAAAGACTTGTTTTTTTAACAAAAAAAAAAAAAATTATTTTAACTGTTTATTTGACTATCCCTTTGAAGTTGTAGAATCACAAAGAAAAACTACATAAAAAAAATAGTTTTTTTTTCTTTCGGCTTTTCTTTAACTCTCCCATTAGAGATTCCTTAACATGTGAATTATTAAATGTCTTTTTCCCATATAAGTCTAATAATAAAACAATAAAGAAAGGAGGGTGGACAACATATTTTAGATGTATATTTTTGTGTGCATTTCCTAAACGAAGAAAATATTCTTGTTTCTAGCTAAAATATCATTCTTGTCATACTATGTCTTTATTCTCGTACTGAACTTTATCATTTGTTAAATTTTAAATAACATAATAAAAAAATTATCATTATTAATACTAATATACTAAAAAAGTTTGGTATTTTTACAGTGCATTACTTACATTGTCTTTCACTTCACCATGAACGACATTATTTATTGAATAATATATATTTTTTATTTTGGTCATTAAACCTTTTTTTTTCATCCTTTTATGTGATGTTTATGATTTTTTTATGTGTTGATATTTTATTTTCCTTGCATTTCCTTGACAATTCAATAATTTTGGTAAAATTTGAGATTTGAATTAGAGGTCAATTTCATGAAATAAGATTTTAGTTTGTGGTGTCAAAAAGATTAAAAGAAAAGGAAAAAAAACTAACCATGCTTTTTTCTTTATCCATATTTGCACAAAAAAGTTCACTTTCATCAAAAACTTTTTCATTTAGTTATTTTTTATCCCTTTAGTTTTGTATTTTATGTTTAGATACTTAACTTAACTTTATTTGTTATACGTTTCCTCTCATGAGTTTTGAGTGGAGAGAGAGATATTATATATATATATAAAAAAAAAAGACAGTGGTCGGTTAACCACATTTCAACATAAAAAAATTGATTTTGATGTTATTAGATTCTTATCATTGAGATGCTTTTTAATTTTCATCTTATCAGGAAAAGTTAATTGCTTGAGGCTCGATTTAGTTTAGTTTTGGATTTTTTTATTGATTTAAGTGTGTTTTGATATTGAAAGTAGGTTTATTTAGATGTTTTTAAGAGAAAAATGATTGAAGAATGGTTTTTAGGTGTTAGAAACTCAAACCCCAACTTTCCCAATACATTCAATAGCAAAATCTTTACCGAATGACGATATGTCATTTGCAATTATAAACGACACATCATTTATTTAAAAAATTTTAAATTAAATAAACAAAGTGTTATTTGCCCTATCAATTAAAAAAAGCAACAAGCCTTGACACACATGCCTAGGCTTTTATGTGGGTGGACCCATCCATATAAACCAAAGGGCGTGGCCTAGTTTTTTTAAATCCTTTATTTTAAATGATTTTTTAAATTTTAATTAAACTTTGTTATAAATAAAATACTTCAAATTGTATTGAAAATATTATTATATTAAATATCATTCAATTTTTCCTTTTTAAAATAATATTATAGCATTTGTTTTATAATATTATCAATCATTTCATTAATTATTATATATATGAATTCAATATGTAATTTAAAAAAAACAGATTGTGATCATGAATATTTAATAAAAATAAAATTATATTTTATTATAAATTTGTAACAAAATTTTATTAAATTAATTATTTTTCCCTTCAATTGCATATAAAATATAGAGACATGATTTTTACTATTGGTTTCGTACAACTTTCTTTTCAGATTATGATAAATTTTTTAATTTAAAAAATAATGTTTATAACAAAAAATATTTTTGTTAAAATAAATAAATAAATGCATTAATAAGAAAGTGTAGTTTAAATTAAAGTGATACATTTTTTCCCTACTTATTTTAAATTATTCAAAATTTGAAAAATCTTTATTTTAATTTTTTTTAGTTCTAATTGAAAAAATATGCTACTAATAAAAAGTTATTTTGGTAAAAAAAAGCATGAATAAGAAAAAAAATTATTTAATAGAAAGTAGATTTCTCACGTTGATTCAATGCATTCAATAGAATAAATCCTCTTGAGTTATAAATATTGGTTTTAAGATTCGAATTTAGAAATTAAGGAAATTAAAAGAATATTTGTATCATCGAACCAATAAAGTCTATATAATCAAATGAAAATGAAATGGTTGAGATATGATTGCATTATGAAAGAGCAAATAAATCGAGTTATGAAATGAAAGAAAAAACTATAGTTTGTCCCGTCCAATGTAAACATCAAACCTGAGAAATTATCACAACCTATCAAGGTAATTTTACTCACCCAATACTTACTATTTAGCATAGTTTTAAAACCCGGCCCGGCACGACAGGTCGATCTGAGACTGGAACCGGGTTGGGTTGAAAAAAAAATAAGGGAAGAAAAAATCCGGTTGACCCGACAAGACCTAGTAAAAAACTCGGTTACAACCCGTTGATTTTTATTTTTTTTACTAAACGACGTCATTTTGATTTTAAAAAAAAATTGACCCAGACGATCCGGTCAAAACCCGGAACCCGGACCTTATACCGGCCGAGTATGAAAACTATGGTATTTAGGGTGTTTATTATTGTCCTGGGTGATATTTTTTAAAAGTTTTTTTAATTAAAAATAGATTAAAATGAAATTTATTTTAATATTAGTATATTAAAATTATATAAAAAGTATTTTAATTTTTTTTTAAATAAAAAATAATTTAAAAAACACTTAAGCAATTTCTACAAAAGTTTCGTGGAAAATAGCATGATTATAGATCAATGTAATTGCTATATTTTGTATAGGGCTATCTTCTAAGTCCATTTAGGATCCCATATAGGCTCATGATAATTTAGGCCCAAACATACATCATAAAGAAAAGTAGAAAACCTAGTCATAGGAGCAACGTGTCGTTCATTAAAGACAGGTGTAATTCAGGCATATAAACCACATGAATGTAAATTAAAACCAACTCTTGTTTCCTTCTCGGCAGAACGCGCTCTCTCTTGCAGAAACCCAAAAGCGACAGAGACCCATTACCAATTTCAACAGGTAAAGGAATCTTAGTTTAATATTTTTTTTTTAAAGTTAATTTTTGGTTATCTGTTTTCTTTCACAATCTGGGTTCGCTTGGAATTATTTAATTTTACTATACTGTTTATTTTTAAAAAATTTATGATCTGGGTAAATTCTAATATAATAAGTTAATTAGGGAGCTAGATTATTAGTTTTTTTCTTTTTGCTGGAGGGTTGTTTAGTTTGGATTTTGGGTGCATTTGAAACATCGAATTAAGGGAACTTTTGTGTTGTTCAATGTTCTAAACACACACCTTTGTTTTCATTGATTTGTTTCTTTTGTAAAGTTTGGAACTTTAATTAAGGTTGTCTGAGAAATTCTCAAGCTTTGAAAAAAATTGAGGTGACCCTTATTTTGTACAGGCCATGTTTGATCATTTGTTTGCTTAATTCTGTTAATTTCTTGACTGTAGTTTTTATGGTCCATTTCTTGTTTTTGTTTGGACAGGAGCGTCGTTTGAGATGGATTTGTCGCAGAATACTGCTCTGGGGACTGGAGGGATTGGAGGAAATGGAATGTTGGCTGCTCCAGTGAATGACACAGCAGCAGCGACGGCAGTAGATGATCCAAAGCAGAATTTGAACCAAGTTATTAATTCCATCCAGAAGACTCTTGGTTTACTTCACCAGCTTTACCTCACGGTCTCTTCATTCAACACTGCTTCACAGCTTCCTCTTCTCCAACGACTGTACTTTTCTATCAATTTGTTTGTTTTAGGTTGTTATTTGATAGCATCGTGTTTTGGTGGATTGAGGGTTTATGATATAAAGGTGTGATTTTGCAGCAATGGTCTTGTTACTGAGCTGGACAATATGGTTAAATTGTCTGAAAAGTGCAACATTCAGGTTCCTATGGAGGTCCTGAAGTGAGTGTAACTTTGTAATTTGTTATTTGAGATGAGCCAAATTCAGCTTATCATCTTTTGCAAACTGATAGCAAGTTTATTGCTTTGTGCTTAGTTTGATTGATGATGGAAAGAATCCAGATGAATTCTCAAGGGATGTTATAAACAGCTGCATTGCAAAAAATCAAGTCACTAAAGGCAAAACTGATGCCTTCAAGGTATTTCTTTGGTTCCCATTATGATATGTTGTTTTCTCTGGATGTATTCATGCAATATGTATTCCCCTAGATATTTATGCCTTCATTATATAACCATTGATCTTGCAGAGTTTACGCAAGCATCTTCTGGAGGAACTTGAGCAGACTTTTCCAGATGAAGTCGAATCATACAGGGAGATTCGTGCAATGTCTGCTGCTGTGAGTTATATTTACTGCATGTTGGATGGATTTCTCAGTTGAATTTGCCTATTTTTCTGCTTCTAATGTGAAACAAAAGCCATATTCTCTTGTTAGAAGGGACTGCCTAGACTAAAATTTGTCATGCAAAGATCTCCATTGAATTTGTTTCTTAAGGTTAGATTGCTGACAAGTAATGATGCTCGATAATAGAAATTCATGAGCATGAGATGTTTTATGGTGGGTAACAGAGAACCGTAATGTTTTCAGTTATGATGAACATTGTGAGATTATTGAACCTGCTAGTGTTTATTAACCTATCAGCAGCTGAAGTTTATGCCTTGTCATTGGTTTTGAACTTGCTATCCTCACCATATTCGATATGGTCGCCACATCCTGGTGCAGCTTCGACAATTTTGTTGACTCCCACTCAAGTTTGTGTTAATCGACCAATGAATGGAGAAGTTTCTTCAACAACATGAATGTGTAGCTTACATTGGCATTAAAATCTTAAAACAACACTTTTTAAGCCTGTAAATTTAAACATTTGTAATTTGGATGTTGATTTGGTTCCAGAAACCCGTAACCAGTTGGAGAAACAATTTGGTGCCTCAAAAGATAACAAGAACAATGCAACTTTTCGTTTTCTTTTGTTTTTGTCCCCAAGAAAAGTATATGAACTTAGCTTAACATCTTGCAGGAAGCAAAACGGCTTGCTCAAGCACAAAGCTCGTTACCCAATGGAGACGTGAAGGTTAAAGCTGAGCTTTAAGGGGCCACACGACTGTGAATCAAACTCTTTGTTTTGGACCAACTTGACTTTACCATGTAACATTAGGAGGCAGTCTATGCAAAATTACGTTGTATTAGCCCATTTTACTTAAATGCAAGAATGTGACTATTTATGATCTATTTTTGACGTCTGACATATGCTTTGATTTGTAGATTGTCATGATATATAGAGTTAATTAGCTTCGATGCCCGAGCTTTGTCATGTGTGTAAAAAATGATGTTTAAATGCTGAAATGGGATAAAAAAATAAAAAAATTAAGAAGATTAAGGTTGAAAGTTAATATAAAAATAAAAATAGTATCATAATTAAAGGTGAGATTTAAAAGAATAATGATTTTTACAAAAAAGTTAAGAAAAAAATTAAAAATAAAAACAATAAGGATCAAATTAGAAAATATATTACCAATCCAAAGAATTGAAAAATATGATATTCGGTAAATTAAGATTGAAGGATGAAATTATAAATAATTAAAACTTCTATAAAAGAGACAAGTCAAAAAAATAAAAAATAAAAGAATAAGGACTAAAATTGAAATAACAACAAATAAAAGTTTTGAGGGAGGAAAGAGAGAAAAAGATAAAAAAGAAGAAGAAAGGTCCACTGACACCATATCGGACCACCACCAATAACACATGTCGCACCAACAGGCTGGGAACACGACGTCTCTTCCATCACTTCCAATGATATGATGTAAAGGCTTTTTTGGATGCTGGGAGTTGCTTCCCATGCTCTATGGGTGTCCTACATGCACGTCCATCTTTATTTTTTTTATTTAATTAAATAGAAAATTACCTTAAACTGATATGATAATTATAAAAAAAGCATTGTAAAAAACCAAAAACACCCCTTGTCCTTAAGGCTTTTTTTTTTCAAGGGTATTTTTGTTGTTTCACTTTGCATTATAATTTTTTTTATATATATATATTTAAGTAAATACGAAATTATCTTTTAATTTACATCATAATAACAAAAAATATCATTTGAAAAGATGTCAGGTTTAAGTTTTTTTAAATATCAAGTATATTTAGGTATTTTCACTATACAATTAAGATAAAAAAAATATTTATTTATCTCTAGGTAATAACATAAATTCTTTTTAACAAGCACTTGATTCTGCTTCAATTATTTCTTCATTTGTTTTTCCCATTAGTACCTACGAAGAGTACATGTCCTCAATTTGATTACACTAAGAAAGTGGATACATTTGACGCTTGACCAAACTTCCTCCTGGAATTACAAAATTTATCAAGATTGGATTAAGAGACAACTGGTAGTATCGGATACGAGTGGACTTTTGCTACGCGATGTAGATGCTAAACATGCTCGTGTGCTTATTCATACTTCATTCATTTGAGGTAGTGTGCTTCTAGTGATCATGACCAGAACTCCCACCACTGTGATGAGTTGTCTGTTTGTTCGGTGTGGTTCAAAATGTCAATTTCCTCCCTCATGTTCACTGTATTTCTGCCGTTATTATCACTCGAAGGCCTGTTTTCTTCATTTTCATTACCGTCCAATGGAGAGCTGGGTTTCTCTTTTGATTCTGAGCCAGTATCCTTGTTCTCAAATCTGCCATCACGGCTGCTTCTGAGTTGGTTTCCACAATTTCTGCTCCCATGTTGCTTTACATGCCTGTTTTTCAGTTTATGCAGCTGTTGAAAGTTAAAGCTCTTGTTAGAGTCAGAATGCATCCCAGACATTTTAAGCTCAGCCACAAGGGTACCCTTACACTTAAAAAACTGCCTATAGTCCAACGAAAGAAAGATACCTGGATTATCAATGACTGCTTCTCTCTTTTCAAGGACTCAAAGCTAGAGGCTAGAACATCATAACTTGCTTTCAGTATACTGTACTCTTTCTCAATCTGTTTAGTCTTCAGTCTAGCTCTCCTGTTCTGAAACCATATAGCAACCTGTCGAGGCTCTAGCCCAAGCTCACTAGCCAGCTGCTGTTTAACCCGAGACTCCGGTCTTGATTCTGACTCGAACATGAATTCCAGGAACTTGATTTGTTCATCAGTAAACCTTCTCTTGTATGCATTCTTTTGAATGCTTGATAAAGGGTGCGTGCCTGGATCCATTACCTGATAACTTTACTATTGCTGTTGTTGGGGATGTCTCATCTCTCTGTTAACATTGCTTTGGTGAGCCTTTGTTTGCAAAAGGTTAGTGAACTAATAAATGGTCAGGCAACTGATCATGTCTATACATGCATCACAGAAGGTGGGCCTGCTACGATAGTACGTGTACTCTTTGAAGAAGAGCATCTTGTTACTCTATTTTTGTGCTAGTGGTGGTGACGACATTTCTGTACTCCTTTCATTCAAGCTGACAAGGCGATGTGTCCTAGACACCACCCTTGATCTACCATGTATGTGATTTTGAACACCCTCTTCAACGGCTCTATGATCATGATCCTTAAGATCATCATCCTTTTATTATAGTCTTTAAATTTACAGGGACAAGGAAGGTCCATTTTTCGTGGAAAAAACATCATGGGTTTTAGAGTCTTAGGTTGCCACGTTGATACAAAAGCCATTTTTCTTTTGAAAAAAATGGCAACTTTGGATCAATTGCCGGAAGACAAAGTTTACTCTAAAGCTGTCCTTGTGTCCATCAAGAACCAATGGTTTAGCAACACAGCGGGAGCGATCAAAAGAAGGGGCCCTCCACAGCATGATCCTTTTTCTTTTGGAAAGTTGCCGTATTAACGTGGCCACTAATAAGTTGTGGGTTTTATCATCATCAATCAATTATTTGGATTTTTGGACACGAGAGAGTGCATAAATACGAAACATGTTAGCTTCGTGTTGAAATATTGTGCATGACCGATCCCCTAGTACTAACGACATCATATCTGATTCTTCCAGATTCGTTGTTCACCCTTCAATTCTGTCTGTCAGCTTCAACTCGTGCTGCGCCACCGTCCAGATATATAATTTCTCCAGACCAGATATCATGCTGCTGTTGAAAGCATGTTAGTAACTCTTTCTATTTACTCTCTAGAAAGCTCCAAAAGCATCTAATCGCACCGTTCTTGTTTTGTTTTTTTTTATAAAAAGGGATACCGCTGATAAATTCAGTTCTCAAGATGCATTACCAAAAGGACTATAAGAAAATTTATTTTTTGGAGAATCTTGAAAGAATTGATCATATCGAGTCCTTGTTCTTGACTCCTGGTAATTTGATCAGGGCGTATGAATCTGTGTCCTTGTTAAACTCAGTGTATAGAATGGAAGGGAGTAGTTGCTTGACCTCATCATTACAAGAGAATTGGAGAGACGAAGTCTAGCAGTTCGGCGCTAGCAAGCATCAGAAGGAGATCAAGACCCAATCTGGAAGACCTTGGGCAGTAGAAAAGTCAGATCAACAGGTTCAGCAAGTTTGAAGTCTGGGCTGATGAAAAAAAAAAGGTTTTAGAATTTTCATCAGTGCCAAGCCCAAAGTTGCTTGTTGTCAATCATAGCTGAAAAGCAACCAACAAAAGCCTGGTTGTAAAGCCCACATCTGACATCCATAGCTTTCAGTATCATCTATTAATGTCAATACCCTCGTGATGGTTTAGCTAGTAAACTAGCATAGTGACCGTGTGTTTTCCAGTAATTTTTAAAAATTATTTTTATTTTATTATCTGATAATTTAAATAAATATTCATAAAAAAAATTAATTATAATTTTAGAGGGAAAATGTACCATTTCAGTGCAAATTATCTTTTCTCATTCATGTATTTTTTATTTTAAAAATAACAAGTGTTTTTATTAACAACTTGATTTTCTCAATAAAAACTAATGATAATTAAAAAAACGTATTTATTAAGATTCTAATAAAAAATCAATTTTATTATTCATGTATTTGTTTATGAAAACATGTTTTTTTTTATTAGAAATATTGTTTTTTTAAAAAAAAATTATTATGATTGTGAAAGAAAAAATTTATGAATTGATTATTTTTACGCATCTATATAAATAAATTTCAGGATAATAAATCTGAGAAAAACATTTAAAACAAAAACAATAATATATTATATTCTTATTGAAAATTAATGAGATTTTTTTTAGAAATTCTGAATATTAGGTTAAAATCATAAAAAAAAAATTATAATCTT
>Ga0307517_10008258_pt1 | contig 14961 bp, 9 predicted proteins | sample 23_EM_MG_FD_194515 | JGI IMG/M metagenome (GOLD analysis project Ga0307517, IMG submission 194515) | Populus trichocarpa ectomycorrhiza microbial communities from riparian zone in the Pacific Northwest, United States - 23_EM | ecosystem: Host-associated > Plants > Roots > Unclassified | place... | reverse complement strand
AAATAATTTTAAAATTATAATGAGCTAAACAAACATCTCTAACTTTACCGCAATACAATGCAAAACAAAACCTTGATATTTCTTAAACACGTTCTAGATTAATAAATAAATAAAATATGAATAGTTGAGATGCTTGGAGAATAAGTTTTTATTGAAAAGAGCTAAAATCTCTTTAAGAAATTTATTGTCATTATTTACCAGAGTGATGCAAACGTGTTTTTGCCTCTTCATTCAAAAAACTCAATAATGGCTTTCAAGAGTATCAAAGTCTTTTGAAATGACTATTTATTATTATCAAATAAAATGGAGACAAATAAGAATTTTTTACAATTTGATTATACCGTGAAACAACTAAAATATATCTGGAAGCAAAAAAAATTAAAATAAAAAATTAAAATACATAATAAAATGATGAAAATACTATTAGAATAAAAAATCTTAAACTTGATGCCAAGAGGCTTCTTGGTATTTTTAGAATGATTTTTTTTTTTGTAATTATAAAGTCATCTTAGAGACAATTTAATATATAGCTAAATAAAAAAACAAAAAAAGACGTTTATGTGTGACACATTCAGCGGTGCCAACGCTCTTAGGACAGTGCGTGCAACGCCTCATAATGTCCTAAAAAACCCTTTCACCATGTCGTTGTAAGTCTCGTTATCTTCTTCATGTCGGTGCAACGCGTGTATCTGATAATAGTTTAGTTTATCGCCAGTGAATCTTTATTTTTTTCCCTTCTTTTCTCTCTTCTTCCCTGAAAATTCCAACTCAACCCTCTTGGTTGTTGGTGTTTCAACTTCAGTCTTTATTTTTTTATTTTCAATTTTTGGTCATGTCCATTTTATAGAAGTTTTATTTGTTTTCAATTTCATCATTCAATCTCAATTTACCATATATTATATTCTCTAATTTGGTTCTCATTTGGATTTCTACTTTTTTACCTTGACTCATTTGTAAAAGTTTTATTGATTTTCAATTTCATCATTCAATTCAAATTGATGGCATTATATTTTTTAATTTGGTCCTCATTGTTTTGATTTCTAATTTCTTTCTTGGTCCTTTTGTAAAATTTATTATTCTTTTCAATTTTACCCTTCAATCAAAACATTGATTTTATTTTTTATGTCAATTTTGGCCCTCATTCCTTTGATTATTTTTTGTCCTTTTATTAAATTGATTTTTATTTTCAATTTTATCTTTCAATCAAATATCACATTTATTTTGTATTTTAATTTCGATCCTCATTATTTTAATTACTATTTTTGTAATCCTTTTGTATAATTAATTTTTTTTTTCAATTTCATCATTCAATATCTGATTGATTGAAAATTGAACTCTATGGTTTGTCCATAGTGAGTGCTTTAAATCTATTGATCCAGGTCACGGGTTTGAAAAGTTAATACATTTTTTTTAAAAAAATTGCTTTATAATTCTCTGTATTTTTTATCGAGTTATTTCAATCTCATGATTTGAGCCAAGGGTTTGGCGGGATATCTTGGGTTATCTCAGCCCTAATCACCGTGATTATAGATTTGTCATGACCAATTTTTTATCTTCTTTTTTTTTTACCTCATTTAGGTATTTAAATATTAATTTTTATTTTAAAAAACAAAACACTTTGACCCCGCGATGAAATGTCGGCACCAAGGTTAGTGCATATTTAATACTTATGAATACTTTATTTACATAAATTCAATTACACACTTATAATTGATGAATGTTATTTAAAAAAAATTCAAAATGAGTGATTTTAACATTCTTATCATTGTTATTTTTCTAACTAAGTAGTAATTTTACTATTTCTTAAAAATTGACTGATTGTATTCCTTTTTAATTTTTATTAAGTAGTTATTCTTATTATTATTTAAAATTTATTTATTTTCAGATAATAATAAATATTAAAATTATATTTTAACAGCTTATTTTTTTTTAATTTTTTTGACAAATCAAGGTATCCGTATCATAATATACATATTTCATATTCGAATACGTGATTCTTACTATACACCACTAGCTGAGAATTAATGGTAAAATTGAAGGAACTTGTTAGACCGACCGTATTAGAAATTAAATTTCGTAAGTAAAGATGTAATAATGATGGATTCAAATATATAATTAACTTAATTGGAAATTATAAAAACTGAAAGTACGTACGGACAATCCAGAACACCTTGTAATTTCGTAAATCCAGGTATGAGCTAGGAATCAAGAAGATTTTGTGTTTTGGCAAGCAGCTAAGAAGACAGCTCCAGCTCCAGAACCACCATGAGAATGTTCAATTACTACATTATCTGAATGGTCACTGCCCAGCATCTCCCAGACACTGCTATGGAGATAGTTTCTAAAGACTCTATAATGCTCATAAAGTCCACCTTCCACAGTTACTACACTTTTTCTGCTTTCAATCCTTCCAAGCTTTTTTATGATTCCCACAATACCTGCTCCAGCAAGACGGGCACCGCGTTCCGCAACGATGTCACAAACCTCAGCCACTACCTCCCTTACCATTGGAGTAGAATTTGTGATCTGCTATCAAGAAAATACTGATGCTAATTAGTGTACAGCTTCTAACCTTGAAGTGAAATATACAGCAACGATTAGGAAGTATGTATTTCGTATCATTGCATAATTAGCATGTTTCTACTTGGATTCAAAGCTTTAAGTAAGAGGAAAACCAATGGTTAAATGGTGAGATATTATTGGTACAGTAAACTTCCGAAGGCAGGACTTTGATTCTGAATTCATGCTCCAGAGTTCGAAAGGAAGAAAGGCAACAGGCTTAAGCTTTGTTTCAATGTTTGATGTTAGATGGACATGTTAAAGGAACCTTACCCCAAGATTTTCCTTCAGCTTCTCACCAACCACACCATGATCCTCTGATGTATCTTGATGCATGGCAGCCATGTCAGGTGACCTGTTCAATATATATGTATTTTTACTATATAGCAAAACCATGCAGTTGTGAAAGGAATGGATCAATAATGTTGTAGACAAATCTTGAGAGCAGTCGAAGCAAGATTTTGAAGTGTAGGATTGAAACCAAGCTTCCTGCCCCAGAATCTCAATTTTAAAGGGGCTATATATAACTTTACCTAGAGTGTTATCATTGTTCTTAGACTGACAAGAGTAAGAGAAGTTCAATAAGACAGCAATTTGATGCAGTTGCTTACAAACTGAGTACATTTAGATAGGTTCTAAATATTGCTTCCATACCTTAGTTGGTATGGAGTAGCTAGTTTTGGAGGGACGACGTCTCCGAAGAGTGCTGTTTCCTGGGCCATCTTCAGCAAGACTCTTCTAACAATTTCTCCCAGGTACATGGCTGAAGTAAGCTTTTCGAAGATCTGAGACATAAGAAGACTTGGAAACAAATGTTAACTACCTTATCTTAACTATTTACTTTTATATGGAGACATGAAATACATGAGTTACCATACCCTGCAACCAGGGTTTGAGCTTTCTGAATCTAAACTAGAATCAAATTCAGTCACTGGAAGGTTTGAGCAATTGAAGTTTCCCCATTCCGTGTTGATAACCTGTGAAAATTAAGCACACTCACCTCAAGTTTGCATTTTACTTACATAAATTAGTATCGATAATCTTAATTTAATACTTGCCAACTCGCCCGAATTGGATGATGGCATTGGCCCTTGCCATTTAGGAACTGCTTCATTTGGTTCAACATAAGCAGCATTTGAACCCATGGCTAGAGTAACTGAAGCCACAATGCCGTTGTTATAGTATCTACCTCCAGCCAAATTTCCTACAGTATCATCAACCTGCTCAAGAAGAGATGAGAAATATCCTTAATTTTGAACAATTATTCTTACTTTGAACTGATAAAGCTACGTATATAGCAGCATACCAGTGAAAAAACACGGAACTTGAGACCATGTTTCTCCAAAGCTCGATTGATATCATTGATCAATGCTTTCTCAACCTGAGTTCATACATAAATCCGAGATATTGATAAAATTAACAAAAAGACCACTGACATAACATCCCTCGAACTGGAAAATTAGTTAAAAATCCCTCTTAATAAGATGACATAATGTGGACTTTATCAATCCCTAGACAATAGTTTAGTTGTAGCATATGATTATATTTAAGGGAGTAACTGTCTCGAGAAAAAAAAACCCCGGAAATAATGGAGACCGAGAGGATATGTCTCCTTGTATTTTTTGTTTTGAAAGAATAAAAACTCACTCCACCAAAGTTATTACAGGTTTCTGTGTCTTTTCTATCCAAACTTAACCTAGTAGTAGACACTCATGGTCTCTAAATTTGAAATATCATAACTTATTCCCTACCTTCATTTTTTTTTTCATTTGTCTGATTAAAATAGAAGAGTTCATCATCATGAACCAGCTGTTAAGATTTCAGATGTTACATTTTATAGGGAGAAAAGAAAACAAAGTGTTTGCATTTGGCTTATCAAATGAAATTACTTGGCGAAAAAGGGATAGGCAAACTCAACTGTGTCATTAGCTGAGAAGCTCTTCCATTTAATAGCAGAGCCGGAACTAGCTGCAGCTTGATCCACCGGATATGACACAGTGAAGCCCAGTTTCTTTTCCCTTTCTGGCGCATCAAGAGTATCATCTGGGGGATGCTCTGAAACGAACTTTGCTAGCTCCACAGCAATGTAGTCGAATAACTCCTATAGGACAAGAAAGCTCATTGTTCAACAGGTTTCAAGATTGTGGAAGCAACTGCAATAGATTATTAAACTGTTTTTCATCTTAAAAAATTGGAAGTGTTTATTTCTTAATATTTTTTATATATATATAATTGATGAAGTGTTTTGAGTATCCATATCCATGTTTTAAGTTTCCAATGTAGACACAACTACTCTAAAACAAAACGAAAGGTGGAAGGAATATACTTTTTGGAAATTGCTTTTAAATCAAAGCATGAATACATCTATCATTCCAAAGCTTAAGCATACCTGAGAGGTACCAGACAACACATTGGGGGGTATGGAAATTTCCTTCCTATATAAATCAGAAATAGGCTCATTTCTCCCTCCAAGTCGAGCACATAAAATTAAAAAATTGGCTCCTCGCAAATTCAACCCATAATACAGCCCCTTCTCATCCCTTAGCACAAGATTTCATCAAAACAATGTTAACAACGTCAACAATATCGTGTAATAAGATCGAGGAAGTAAACCCAAAAGAAGAAGGAGAGAAGAAAATTGCCTGTACCCTTTTGGTAGTGAGGCAGCATACGAAACAAGCATGTTGAGGGTACTAGTTTCCTCCTGAGAAACAAGAGATGCTTGCATGTCAGAAACCAATGCATTAGCCACTTCCCAAAGTTTGGGTACAGGAGTGGCAGATTCCCTTGCAAATTTACGCAAAATGCGCTGTGTTTGCTTCCATTGTCTTTGTTTTTTTAATGAGTATTGCCTCACCAATACAGCTACGACTGCCACTGTTGTCACTGTTGCCAACACCACCGCTTCCTTCCTCATTTCTCCTCGATTGTCTTTCAAAAACGTTTTATTTTCGTCAGATTGAATCTACAGGGTTGGCTTCGTGACAGCTTCGTTTCACGAGGATGGGAACAGCATCAAGAATTAACTGCAATCCGTTTTTCATGCAGGGAGGAACGAGTAACGTGGATGATTACAGCGACTGAGAGATTTTTTGTTGTTGCTATACATTCCTTTTTACGGCTGAAGCCCAAGTTCACTGAATGTGTTTAGTGGGATTTCTTGCTGAGTCTAATCCACATTTCCTTGGTGCATGCCTCGTGATGGATTTGGGCCATTCTTAGTGAATCAACCAAAAAGTTCAGTCATTTTACAATCCTTAAAAGGAGAAGGGAAAAAATTGGAAAAAATGTTTATAATTTGATGTGTGGCATTCAATTTGTTAAGAGTATATTATTAAATCGATTAAACTAGTAGTGAACATGAAGTGTACGGTTAGTTATGTATATACTATATAAATAATAAATTTTATAAAAATAAAATAGTTATTTTCCATTGATAATCGTGAAGCGGTGATAATAAGAGAATATAATAACAATAATATTGACGATAGAAATAGTAGGGTGATAGTAGCAATGACAACAATGATAATCTTTATTTAACATTGATTTTAAATAAAAACATGTTAGTTCAAAACAAATAATAAATTTTATAAAAATAAAATAAATATTTTCCATTGATAATCATCCAGTGGTGATAACAAGACAAGAGAATATAGTTACAATAATATTGACACTAGAAATAATAGAGTAATGATAATAATGATAGCAATAATAATCTTTATTTTAACATTGATAGTTATGATATGATACCGTTATGCTGAATGATAGTTGTATAGTGATAATGATGGTAGCTACGATGACAATTATATTAATAACAAGGTGTGATGATGGTGAAGTGGTGATGGCAATAATAATAATAAAATATTAATTATTTTAATAGTTACGTTAGCAAAATATAATAGTAAAAATACTATATTTTATTGATCAAATTTTAAAATGTTTATTTCTTGAAAAATACTTTATGCAAAACAAGAGGTCATTCAATAACAGAAAGAACATCCTATCTCTTTTTCTTCTCCATTTTTAGTTTCTAGTTTTTGATAAAAATTAGAAAAGTATGTCTATATGTAAAAAAAAATAGAAATACATTGAAAATTTAACTATTTTTTAATGAGAAATCAAAACCATAATTTATAAATTACAACAATATAGCAATTCCAATTATTCAAAAACAATTTAACTAAAAAGAGTTTATTTGAGAGTGATACGCTGTGTAATGTCCAAAATTGATAAAATCAAAAAGATTTAAAATAAAATTGAGGTTTCCAAGACATAACCACAATTACATAAACCAATTTCTCGGCAGGATACAGAGAGGCAGAAGTGATTATAAAATTGGTTACATAAACCAATTAATGGCCGTGTGGATTCTTTGCACAGCATGTGGGTAATTCAACGTGGTCAGCACGCAAAAAACAACAAGAAAAATCCTGCTGCGAATCGAACCTCCATGGCATAGCAACCTTATAATTCAGAATACAAATCGATCTATTGAAGGGGATGGGAGATTTGTGGATCAGTGCTTCTCCGAGAAGATTTGGAAAAAAATGGAGGGCCTGGGCAAATCTTCAGGCTTGAACGCACGAGCTTGGTATTATAGCACATGAGAGCTTCAAACAAGCCAGTCTTAGTTTTTTGACAAGATCCTTCATTGTCAATGAGAAATCATTGTCCATCTGCACAAGATATGTAGTGTAAGGAGTGTCTCCATATAATAATTAGAATGGTTTTTTTTTTTTTGTTTTTTTATAAGAAAAATAAAGATAGTAATTGGTTATGTTCTACAAGTTTTAGAGCGTGTTTGTTATTGTGGTAATAATTGTTTTTTAAAGTATTTTTTATTTGAAATATATCAAAATAATATTTTTTTATTTTTTGAAATTCATTTATCACATCAGGTCAAAACAATGAAAAACATATAAAAAATAAATTCATATTCTTGAATATAACCTTAATCCTAAGCTATGCACATTACATCATTTTATTTATTTATTTGAAAGGACTTTACCATAGTTGTATCGGTGTGGGAGTTTAAAATCTTTCCGACAATAGTTACAGTCATGTATGATGATGTAAGTATGTCACTAATTCTAAATTGTGGTAAGATTGACTCAAACTCGTCATTTTATAACGAGCTTTCTACGAGGAACTCACTTGTACTAAGAAGCCGTTTGGAAGGCGACCAACCACATGGTTATTGCACAAGAATGTGGATATCTTACTTGTCCAAAGCTATCATTTATTGTATCAAGAAAACGACAACCAAGTTCATTTTATATATATATATATATATATATATATATATATTTAAGAGTTTGGTTATAGTTATTTTTTAAAGTATTTTTTATTTGAAAATATATTAAAATAATATTTTTTTATTTTTTTAAATTTATTTTCAATATTAACGCATTAAAATAATCTAAAAATATCAAAAAAATATTAATTTAAAACAAAAATAAATAAATAAAAATTATTATTTTTTAAAATTACTTTTAAAACACAAAAAAAATATACAGTTCATTTTGCAAGTTGATTGTTTAAATCAGAGGGAGATGCTATATATTTAAAATTACCTGGGCAATTACTGTTACGTCAAGAGTGGAATTCCCAAATACCAATACACTGCTATTGACTACTGATAGATGAAGATTCTCTATCTCGCTTAGTATTTTAATCCCAACTCCTTGCTGGTTCTTGCAATGGATCCGAATCAGTACATCCTTATCAGTTGTTCTTGCTTCAATTTCTGGGAGCGGTGAGCCAGGGAGGCCATCAAAGGTCTCATCAGATGAAGTACATTCATCATCAACAGAGAGCTTAGACTTCTTCAGCAGAACCACGGATTCCATGGTTTTTGTCTTGGTCTGATCCTGGAGTTGTTTCAGTTGTTCTTGGAGTTGTTTCATGTACTTCATAGCGCCATCAAGGACAGAAGCCTTGTCCATCTAAAGTATTGGAAGTATATCAGTCTTGGTTAAAGATTGACCATCAAGGTTCGAGATTTATAATATTTCACAATTAACTTATCCTAGATTTTCCCTTCGAAGAAATAAAGGCATGTATTTGTGGTACTATCTATCAATTTGAAACTTTCATTCACCTTTTTAAGACCTGGAACAAGGGCTGAAAGAGCTATGAACTGCTGGCTAAGCTTTTCTCTGCGCTTTCTCTCAGCCATTATGTGATCTTGAACATGCATAGCACTTCTAGTCATTGAGTAAGGCCTCTTGATCCCTTGCTTAGCCTCTGGGGCATAACTTTCTGATCTCTCACAAGCAGCTTTTGAAATTGAAGTTTGAAAGTGCATGTTTATTGGAGATGCAGCCTCATCCTTAGACTTGATCAAGCGGCCAAGATTTCCGTAAAACTGCTGGGAACTGGCCGTAGGTGGTGGAGCTGAGTTGTTGAAAGAAAAACTTTCAGGAATAGGAGAAGGTGGTTTTGGCGATTGGTGCAGGGTGGAGATGCTAGAGTTCCAGCTGTTAGTTCTCTGCTGTTTTCCAGGTGTTTCAATGCTGGTCTGAGACGTTTCAGAGGAGGAACCATTTGAAGTACTGGTGATTGTGGTGTTTCTGGTCATCATTAAACTGGGTTTCGAGGAGAAACTCTCGGAAGAGAAAGATCGTTGGAGGTTTTCTCCCAGTAGAGTAGTTGCCATGTTTTGTGCGGTGAACTCGGCAAGAGAGTTGATATTGCATTGATGGATGAATTTGTAATCATCCATGCCCTACAACATACAGATAACTCAATCAAACAAAAATCTTCAGATCAATGAAATAGTAATTGTCAATTAAGTCATGAAATAATAGAAAATTCAAGCACTACGACTATTAGAATTAATGATTTCTCTAGGTTTTAGCTGTAGCTAGCCAGCAAGGGGTTTATATCCTTGCATTAACATTGATCATGACATACCATCTCACTAAGCCATTTCCCTGCTGCTATATCCATAAGGGTAGCTTCTTACTCCACAAAAATGTACAGAGCTGCACAAGTCTTGCCCAAAAAACACAAGTTCGTCAAGCCTTTATAGTCCAACGACTTGAACAGCCATAAAAACATTTAAGAAAGAGTGGTACACACATCAAAATGAGAAGGAGAGAGTGGTAAACAAAGATGAAGATGTTTCAGAACAAGAAAAATCTGATGTGGGTTAGTCACCTGATCAAGGCTTAGTCCAGAAGGCTTGAAAAAGCTGAGAAATGAACCTAATCTGCACGCTTCCACTAGAAAGAAGGGGGGAGGGTATTAGAAGAAGAAACCGAGGCCTGAGAATTTTGTCCTCATCTGCTTTCTCAAATCAAATGAAGCCTACACAGAGTCTTCTACTAATCTTGTTGACGAGGGAGATGCTTAAATTATATTAACAAAAACCAAGTTGATCATTGGTTGAGATATCGTATCTACAGGAATTAGAAAAGAAAGATTATATTTCCTGTCCACCTCTGCCAACCCAAAGCTATAAACTTAATTTATTGAATTAGACATCCAATCCATCTATCGAAAATTTTCAATTCCTTTGACATAATGCTTCCGTGGGTCTTTATTTATTTTTTTGTTAATATATATACATATATAGAGAGAGAGAGAGAGCTGTCAATATGAGTCCTTGCCTTGAACAATCGTTTTCTGCACTTGGGAGGTAAAAGTTAAACCAGGCGTTCTGTTTATGGAGACAAGGTGCTATCTTGTATAACCATGATGGATGAAAGCTGGGTTTTATACGAACACACTAATAACTAGAGATGATAATGGATCGGGTTAGGGTGCGCCCGCACTGACCCAACACCTTCATAATCATCATCTGTGTCTGATTAGGGTGGGTTGGGTGAAGGATCTACTTCACCCATCGAGCATCCACTAGATACGTAACCCGATCTTATGTAACCTGATATTTTTTAAAATTTATTTTCTGAAATTCTCAATGCACCTCATAATTTTTATTAAATTTAATTGAGTTCATGATTCAGATCATGAATTTAATTGGTTAATTTCGAATGAATAAGAATCGAGTTTTATATTTTTTTTATTGTATAAATAGTTATTGATTTATTTAATTGAAAAAATATACCCAAATATAATTTAAAATTTTATGAATTAAGAAAATCAAACATTTAACGGAACATAACGTACTTCAATTTTTTTTTTCAATAATCATTTCAAATTTATTATTTTTTATAGTAATGCGTGAAAAATAATGCAATATTATGATTGATGATATTATCATATTTTATTTAAGAGTTATTTGAAGTAAAAATGTAAGCATAATAACTTTTTTTTTATTTCTATATTTCTAGATTAAAAATTATTTATTATTTAAAATAAATAATATATTAAAAAAATATGAGTAGAACTATTCAAATTTGAAAATAAAAAATGAAATTAGGATTGATCCTTTCATAATCATTTTACAGATAATTTAATTTTTTAACAATCAAATTTATTCATAATTGTAAAAAAATATAAATAACACAATCTTTATTTTTCTATTTTATACTTTCATATATTTTCACGTACAATTCATTAAATTGATTTTTATTTACTTTTAAAATAAAATTTCCTATATAATATATACAACAATTAAAAAAATAAAATTCCCCTCACATGTTGCCTTAATATGCTAAAAATCCAAGGAAAGTCAACGTAGCTTCATTGGTAGTATAAACAGCGAGGCTATTTATTTTTTTTAATTCCTTTTTCTTCAATTTATTTCTTCTTTATATATTGTAAGAGAATCATCTAGATTGTATTTGGATCATGAATTGATTGAATTATATTATAATAATTTTTATATAATTTTATTTTAAATTTAAACTAGATAAAAAATAAATCAAGAGATATTTTTATCAATTTCATTATCAAATATTTTTTTTTACTGTTGTTATATTTAAAGAAAACCTTGATTCGACCTGCAATATTGCACCGTGTAGCACCCGTCATGTAAACTATTTATATTCTAATTATTTAAAAACTGTAATGTCATTGTATTCGTATAATTTCACGTTTTTATAATGTATCTATGTCCGTAGATCATACAATTGCGGGTGTACGGGATGAATTCATTTGGCAAGGTAATCAATCGCCTATTGTTAATAGGTTTCATAATCAGATATATCATGCGGATACCGTATGTGTCAACTGGTTGAAATGTTCCAATCAAACCTCCCAAAATCATGTAAATCAAGATTTAATACTTTGGATCCGAATCTTTAGGTTCTAATTTGTTTAAAATTAAATACCAAATTTTGGTTACATGGGACCCTTTCAGCTCCCGCGAATGGGCCCACCAAGGTTTCCACCGAAGCAACTCACAGTTTTTGTCTTCTTTTGAGTACCCCAGGAAGGAAGAAACAGATCCTCCTTTTATCTTTGCTAGGTGCTGAGTAAGTGTTTGCCGCCTGAATTGAAGTTTTTAAATTATTTTTTTTGAAGATTTTGAAATGTTATATTGAAAATAAAAAAATTATACTGGAATTGAAGATTTATGGCCTAATATATTGATAAAAATTTAATAGAATATTTATATATACTTGTAATGAAATGGTTAACAGGACGGGACTTCGGATTGATGTATGTTGGGGCCTTGGATGACTCGGAATCCGGTCAGCTCCTCAGATGATGTAAAACACTCTCTCTTCCATAATAATAAAATATTAAGCATGAGCGTGTTCAACAGCTCTGATGTTCAAAGGGTTATCGGAGCATATCCCATCTGCTGTTGGCTCCACATGAAAGAAATGATTACTACCCAGCAACGAAGTCATCCGACCCTGTCCATTAACACTGACCCGGCCTGGGAAAGCCCCGGGTCAGCGGTTCTCGGTTCTCAATTTGACCTGCTGTGGGCTTATATCTCACAATTGAAATTCACAGGTGATAACAATCGAGGGAATTAACAATAATTACATAAATAAAAAGTTTTGACAACTGAGTTCCATCAAATACTCGGAGTACATGAACAGTAGTTAAATGAATCAAAACTACAAGCATGTCAATAGGATAAGGATCTGGGAAAATGCAGAAGCTTCAGCCATCGAGCAAAACATTTCCCTCAGCTGCTAGCGGAGGAAAAAAAATCCTCATTTTTCCTGAGTCCAGATCTTCACAGTCTTGTCACTGCCTATTGCACCGGATGCGATCATGTTCTGGGTGGGATGGCATGCTACTGATATAACTGTATCAGTGTGACCTTCCAATTTCTGTACTATTTTCCTGCTTTGAAGCTCCCACAAGTACATACAATTATCCTCAGAACCGCCAACAATGTACATTCCATTTGTTATGGAAAAGGCGGGCGAAATACAGTATTTTGTATTGGCATGCCCAGTGTATGTCTTCAGAAATTTCCCAGTTGAAAAATTCCAAAGCCTCTGCAAGTGTATCATATAGCAAATCCAGGTGAGAAGACCAGACCATCTCAGAGAAATGAAAACCACCAGATATAGAAAGACTGGACCCTCAAAAATAAAATTACAATGATGAATTCTCTAGAACAATAAGCTATCAAATGAAATTTATATGTGCTAACTATTCTTCCTTCTATGTAAAACAATAAATGTACACGAGGTATATGTGCAAATACGAATTCAGCGAAGAACAGGAATCATCTATGAGCTTTATTTTTAATTAAAAAAAAAACCCACAGAGCCCAGTTTAATGTGATTTTTACTCAGCATATTTTCCATATAAAATTATTTACAAAGCCTCCGGAAGCTAGAACCTATCCCAAGATGTGGACAACTTCGTAACATCAAAAAATTCCATTTGAAGCACACAGAACATGAAAAAACAACGAGAAAGTGAGGTGAAAAGTTAAGGATGAAAATGCTATATATTATCTGCACACTGTTATTCAAGATAGCAGAACTGCAGCCATACAAAAGAATAAATAAAACAATGCTTACAACAATTTCGACTGCATTTGCAAAGAACTATATGAAAACCGGCTAAATGCTCCACCATGAGAAATCATTTAGACAGAAACTAACATGAATTCATCAATATGGATTGACAAAACATAAAAGAAGGGAAAAGTAGGCTCTATATCTTAAAATGAAAGCCTGCTAATTAGCAGAAAATTCTAGTATAAGCTCGTGACATTGACATATCATTCGGAAGAAAACAGCTACTACTAATCAAATGTTTGAAATTTCCAAAACAAAGACTAATATCCCAAGTTCCAAAAGCAACAGTTATTATATTAGAACAACGAAAAAGGAAGAATTTTGACATACCAAATTGTTATCCAAAGTGCCAACAAGAATAAAATTTCCATTAGGCGAGAACTTAACAAAGGAAACGGGTGGATTTTCATCATCAATCAAAGTCTTGATACAATGACCAGTCCCAGAATCCCAGATCCTACACAAGCCATCATAACTGCTGGATACAATAAGCGAACCATCTCTATTAAAATCAACACATGTAACTGGATCAGAATGGGCAGGCAACACCTTCAAACACTTTCCACTCTTCACATCCCAAATTCTAACAGTCTCATCAAAAGAACCCGAAACAATCATACTGGAATTTGGGTTAAAGCTGACGCAAAACACATAATTGGTGTGCCCGTGAAGGGTTTTGATGGTGGACCCAGTTGTGACGTCCCAGAGGCGGAGGGTTTTGTCGTCGGAGGCAGAGACAATGAAGCGGGAATCAGAGGAGAAGGCAAGGTCGGAGACGCCTTGTTCGTGGCCGTGGAAGTCATGGAGAGGAGTGATTGGGGAAGTGGGAGGACTAGAGGGGGAGAGGGAATAGGTTTTGATGGTTTTGTCAGCGGAGGAAGAGCCGAGGAAACGGCCGTCGGAGGAGAATTTGACGGAGGAGATGGAGGATTTGTGGCCTTGTAGGGTTTGGGTTAGGGTGTAGGGTTTGTAGGACTCAATTGGGTCTGGCATTTTGTTTTTATTGTTGAGAGGGTTTTTCTCTTGAAAGGGTTTAGGGCTTTACCTGGTAAGGGAAGAGAGTGAGGGACAGACGTTTACGACAGAGACGAGGGATGATTTGGGAACAGAGGGAGGACTCACGTTTTATTACTAACCAACCGGTAAATGGTTGCGCCCTATTTTGACCATACTTGACGATTTATCCGAAAAAGGTTTGTGTTATTGATATTATCATTGGGTCAATTACAATCAATTCCATTTTAGCGAGGGTTTGTTTCTTCGGTACGACTTGTTTAGTGTTTTTAACATTGTTTTTGCATTAAAAAAAATATTATATTGATATTTTTAGATGTTTTTGAATGATTTTAATATATTGATATTAAAAATAAATAAATAAATAAATGAAAGACCATGTTACTAATTGAGGTTAATAAATTGAGATACTTATTAAAAAATTTGAGTTCAATAATTAGAATAAAAATGTAAATGTGGCAAATATATATTTTTTATATATAAA
>Ga0307517_10008257_pt1 | contig 14963 bp, 7 predicted proteins | sample 23_EM_MG_FD_194515 | JGI IMG/M metagenome (GOLD analysis project Ga0307517, IMG submission 194515) | Populus trichocarpa ectomycorrhiza microbial communities from riparian zone in the Pacific Northwest, United States - 23_EM | ecosystem: Host-associated > Plants > Roots > Unclassified | place... | reverse complement strand
TCCGAGTTGACCCGAGTTGACCCGGGTTGACCCATGAAACCCGGGACCCGGCCCCTTGGCCGGGTCAACCCCCGGGCCGGGTTTAATAACTATGGTTTTATCAATCTCAATTAGATTTATTTTTTAAAAAGGATTTTTTTTAATTAAATTAAATTAATTGATCGAATATAAGCATTGGATGCTTACTTCGTAGTATTTTGTTTGGTTTGCTTTCTGGATCACTGCTTTGACAACACAAGCGGTCTCTTTCAATTACTTAGATCGACACAGCAGGTTGATCCAAACTCATTTTTTCATTCGGTGTTTAATTTAATTGGAGATTTGTCTTGATTTGTTTTTTACTTTCTATGAGATTTTTCAATGATTTTTAAAAATGACACGGGTTATGTTGGGATTTTTTTGTCTATATTGAATTAATTTTTTTAGAAAAATAATCTTGTTTTTTAATTAAATTAAATTAATTAGTTAAATATAAGTATTAGATGTTTTTTTATGATATTTTATTTGATTTGCTTTCTAAATCAATGCTCTGATAATGCGTTAAATCTCTATTATTTATATAGTTTTAAATTATTCTTACTTATTCAAAAATATTAGTGTCTGACTATGATTGGCGCAATCTAAGGTTCATCCCACTTTAGATTTCCTCACTATGATAATAATGATTCATCTACTTGCTATTATTAAGGGTGTTGTTACTTATTTTTTATCATATAAAAAATCAAGAAAAAAATAGAAAGAAAATTCAAAATATGAAAGGATATACATGAAAAAAATTTAGAAAATTGTCCAAGTTGGTGGTGAAGAAACAAAATGACAAGTGAAAAAGTTAGAGAGTCATAATGTATAAGATTGACAAAATTGGCAACCCAATTCTAATTGATAAAGGGCCCTATTAGTGAAAATATTTTTATTTGGGGTAAAGAAATACAAATTCAAACAAGTAAGGATTCAATGAGAATTTTGGATGCTTAATTAATCTTATTGAGGACTTGATTGCAAGAAAAATCAATTTTTAGAGTCAATTTGGGTGTTAATTGGAATAAATTAAAGTCTGGGGACTTGATTGGTTTTTTTTTAGGTTTAATTGGATGAATCAGGGGCTTAATTGTAATAATATTGAAGTTTGATGGGCAATTATAGACTTGATTAAAGAAATCTAAAATCAAGGACTAAACTGAAAAAGACTTGAGATTGTATGGGCTGAAATTGACCAAAATAGGAGCCAAATTGAATAAAATTGGAAGTTTGATAGTCAATCAAGGGTCCAATTGCACAAATCAAAAATCATTGACCAAAATAAAAATGGCGATGAACTTTGGGGATGATGATTGAGTTTGATAGGGGTGAAATTACATGATATTTAAAGCTTGGAAGGCAATTACGAGTGCAATTAAAGGCAATTGGAAGAACAAAGACTAAAGTAAAAAAATTTCAAATCCCAAATTAAAAACCCTAATTTCTAGAGTTTAACCTAAATGACATGTTGTTCGACCACTGTTTAGCTTCTTCTTAGTCAGTTTTGGTTGATCGAGTGAACACCTTCAAACAAATAAATATGGCGTTTCTGACCACCTGTAGGGCTGTAATCATCATTATTCAATTGAGAAACACCCCATTTACAAAGATCAACTACTCTCATCAAATGTTTACATTCTATTTTCTTCAATGAACTCAACAACATCTTATCCCTGATCCATCACTGTATTTTCAAATTCTCGGCTAATCAAGTTGGAACCTTTAAATGAATAAATGTTAAACCATAGACCTTCAAATTGAGCAAAAGTGGATCCAATCGAAAGGTATGCTTCACTTCTACCAAGTTTAGGTGGTCTTCGATGACATTTACATCGAAGTTGCTCCAGTGAAGTCTCAAAATTGCTACAAACCTCCAAATTGAGATACTCATTTGTGCAAAACCACTCAATTTTTTCTTGTATTCACACTTAAAAATTCCCAGATGATTCTTATCAAGGGTAATAAATCTGTCATCCAAAATCAGAAGGTGAGGGATGCATGTCTTTGTCTCAAAGCAAAAGAAAACCATCTAGGCAAATTTGTTACAAAATCTCTATCCCAAAACAATTGAAGGACATAGGTTCCAACTATTAACATTTGTCTAGAACTCTCTTATTTTGATCAAAGGGCTAAGTTTTGATCAATTTGTGTTTGAATCCATCAATAACCCTAGTGAAACCCTATAAATACCCCCTGGAAAATAAAGAAAGAGGAGAAAAAGGAAAAACGTGGACAAACACACTGCGAAAATATTCTTGTGTAAAGGTTTAAAAGTTTAATATAGAAGGTCTAACAAGCTTTGAAAGGAAAAGATAGTAAGAGAGAAAGAAGGAAATAAAAGAGAAGGAAAATAATAATTCATAGCCAACAAGCTTAGAGAAGATATAACCATGTAAAAGTTCAAGGGTGGAGTTCATGTGGCCTGCCTATTCATGCTTTCTTAATGTTTAAACCTCTTTTAATGTTGTTTGAGCTTATCTTGTATTTTTTGGCTTGATTTTAGTGCTGGAATAATCTGATGTTTTTCAGTAGAGTTTGTTTTATTTTTGTTATTGTTTTAAACATGTTTTAGATTGCTCAAGCTTTCGTTATGATAGTTTTGTTTTTTATTTTGTTCTTGTTTTAGGCTTACACTAAATGCATGATTTTTGGTTTTGATGTTTGTTTGATTCTGTATTTTTAGCCCAATAGCATGTTGATGATGTATTTGAGGTATTTTAATTGGTGTTTGAATATGTTTTGTAATAAAATAGTAAGTTGCTTTTGTTTGTGGGTTAAAGATTTTGGAAAAATTTTGATCAATTTGATGTATTTTAATGCAAGTCCATGTTTCATACAAATATGTTTTGGTATATAGATGTTAAAAATGTCAGGTTTTGAATCCAAATAGTATGAATATATTTGTTATTTAGCTTTGATAGTTTTGAACTTTAGAACTTCATGCATGTTATTGAAGTTTTGATGTTATTTAAAAAGTAGGGATTCTGCCTTGTCATAACCCAATTTTAGACCCCTCCTAAAATTTCTCATCTTCATATAATAAATATTTGTCTTTCAAAAATTCAAAAAATTAAAAACTTAAAAAATATTTTGGATCACAAATAGACAAGCATTTAATCCATAACTAGTCTGAATATCATTAGGATTGAAAATTTGGAAGTCTTGCGTAGGAAAAGGCTGAAAATGGACTAAATTGGTTAGAATTGCACAAATTAGAAGTTGGAGGACTAAAAGGGACAAGATGGTGAAGTTTGGGAGTCCATTTATACCAATGGAGAGCTTAATTGAAGAAAATATTAAAGATCAAGGGTCCAATTGAACATGCAAGGGGTGAAACTGAAAAGTTCTTAAGATTGGGATTCAAATCAGGACTTGATTGAAAACTTCTACAAGATATGGTCTGAAATTGAAAAGGGGCCGAGGGACCAAATTGAAAAATCTAATTTTTTTCAAAATGCAAAAATGACACCGTCCAATTTACGGTTCATTACCTCTTTCGTTCTTCCTAGCCATACCACAAAAGAACCAGCGTGAGTATGGGTCTCTTGGCTGCATTAACCTCCACACATCTCACCAAACAGGGCAACAAACATGTCTACCTTACAGCCTTGCATTCGTACCCCAGCCTTCAGCCATAAAATACAAACTTTGCAGCCCTTAAATGCTGCCAAAGCATGCTGCCCATCCAGTATCTTTGACAGGTACACCATAGTACCAATACAGCTGGAGTTTAATGGAGGGCAGGGATCGACTCAAGGATGGAATGGATTCAATGAGGCTACAAAGACATGGCATAGAAGGTTCTTAAGGCTCTATATAAGGGTGCCCAAGCTCTGATGAAGAGGGGGAGAGTTTTTGAGGGTTTAGATGAAAAACAGAAACGAAAGAGATAGAACAAAAAAGAGAGAAAGTTAGAGAGCAACGCTGGAAAAAAGCTTGGAGAGGAAATCCCATTGGAAATACAGTGAGAGTGATGAGAAGATAGAAGATAGAAGATAGAAGAGACAAGAATGGATAGAAGAGGTTACTTTGGTGGTAGCTGATCAACACTATAATCTCACCTCCAAAGCATTCTAAAATCTTAGAAAGAAGAGAATTAAGAGGAACCATCAACTCATACACTTGAGTGGCAGTAGCAGCAACGCAGTAGTACGTGACCATTGGAAAGGTTGCAACTTTTCTTCTTTTGTATTGATGAAGCCTTGATCATTTTATTTCCCTGGATGATGAAAGTGTAGGACTGTCATGGTGGTGTCTGCACTCAAAATCATCTAGTTATGGTTTAAAAAAAACAAAAAGAAAAGTGTGATGGCGTGTTTTGCAAACCAAGCTGAGATGCCCAGGTTCATTCCATGTCTTAAGTATTTATGTTGGGGTTTTGACCAGTGGATCTTTAAAAGCCTCTTTTCTTCTTCGATTTATTAGTGGCTGTTGGAGAGTTAACGAGCTGACCTCTCGGTGAATCCAAGATCTAACCTGCTCCCTGCCTGTTTTTGTGTTCTTTTAAAAGAAAAAGAAAAATCCAAAAGATATATTTCGCATATTTTATCATTTTTTTAATAATTTTCAAAAAACAAATACAAAAATATTTTACATGCATGCTTGGGGTTTTATAACTGGGCTGACACATGAAAAAAATAAAAAATAAAATTCACTAATTTTTTGTTTCGATAAAATCTCCTACAAATAGGGATTAACATCATGATTCTATAAAGCAAAATAGAATAATTTAGAAAAAACACAAACAACAATAACCTTTCATTGAAAGGATGCGATAAGGGAAATGTCTATCTTTCTTAAAGCATAACTAATCTAATACATGAATCTTTGAGGAAGCCAATGTCTATTTAGGATCTGTAGTTTCCTTAATTACTATATACTCTAAAATAATTAATTTATTCATCTTTGACATCCACCACGATATGACATGCATAATGGAAATAGTTAAAGAGGACACGAAAGATGCAAGGAAAGCTGGGAATCAATGATTGGAAAAAAAAATAAAGAAGTTAAGGGAGCATTACCTTCCATTTGGCTATATACTTATACCTTGTACTAAAGGCTATACACATTAAAACAAGAAGGTAAATCTATCTACGATTATATTGATAAATCTTATTAATCGTTGGCTAGGAATGACTTCACAGAAATTGAAGAACAGTTGGTGGAAAGATATCCGAGTGGGTTAGGACAATCCATCCAGGACGTGGACAATTTTAGAGGTATATCAATGGGTCTTGATGGTGGAGAAGCAGAAGCAGCAAGCTACTGAGGCTATAAACAAAGGTTTTCAGGCATACCAGTACAATAGAGGAGGGTCCAACAATAATCTGACCAACCTCTCCCAAAAATAGATATCCTCAGCAAAATTAATAGACAATTGGTTAGAATTCTTGTGTAGCTTTCAGAATTCGTTGTTATAGTTATTGAGAATTGGGGCATCGAGCAAGTAGTGTAGTAAACGAAAGAGTCGTCCATGAAAAAATATGTTGATGGAGGAGCTTGTGGATGATGTGGCTAATCCTGTTTATGATGATTTTGATAGTAGTTAAGAGATTTTAAATGGAGATGGCAACACTACTCTAGTTGTTCGAAGGATTATGCTGTCATCTAAGGGTGATTTGAAACAGAAATTGGTTGTGCTCTAACATCTTCCAAACAACTTGTATTATCGATAAAAAAGTATGCATTCTAATCATTAGCAATGATAATTATGAGAATGTAGTGTCAACCGAAGTAGAGAAATTGCAGCTTAAAACAAAATAACACCCCACCCCCTACAAAATGAAATGGATGAGTGAAGATAACAAGGTAATCATGGACAAACACTATTTTGTTTCATTTTTCATAGGTAAAAATTATTTTGGTAATATTTGGTGTGCTTTGATAGCTATGGATGTGTATCATATATAGTTAGGAAAAGCTTGACAATAAGATAGGAATGTTGTGTTTGATGGGAGGCGTATTACGTATACCCTCAATATAAAAAGAAAACATATATTATTGGCAACTAAAAGGGAAGAGGCAATTGTTGAAGGAAATGGTAAGAATAAGTTGTTTTTATCTAGATTTTTGGAGAAGGAGAAGACAAAATAGGAGGTAGGAGAGAGAAAGGAGGTGAAGAGTTTGGAAAGGGTTTGTAAGGGTTTGGTGTGGAAAAAGTCATTGATGATTAGTAATGGGTCTGTCAAGATTAAGATGGTGTTTGGGAATTGATTTTTAACCTACTTTATATGAGTCTATTGCACAACAGAGGTCCAAAAATGGTCAACAACATTGACAATATAATGCCCAAAACTCAAGGACGAGTTCTTTCCAACTCGTTAAAAATGATGTAGTCGGGTTTGTAGAAATTTGAGGTTCTTATCAGTTATACAGGTATTTGCCTCAAACAAGTTATGTGAATGGCATTTTAAATGTTTTCATGGACCAAAGGAATAGGTTTAGACCCAACAGAAAGTTTGATCGCGTCAAATTAGGATAATAGCTTAAAATGGTGATAGTAAGAAATCTAACTGTTGGATCGGGTTCAAATTTTAACATGAGATTATATAGGTTGTTTTCCTTTGTTAAGCCACTATGTCGCTCATCAGACCATATATCTCCTGAAATTAGGCTCGGAAGTTGTTGTTCAGACCAATTTTGTTATTTTTCCTACTTATTTTTTGAAATTATTATTTTTGGATTTTATGTTACTTTCCTTTATATTTTAGGATTTTGATGTTGTTTCTTATTTTAGGTTAGTTTTTCTAGTTTATAAATATCATCGTAAACCTCTTTAGGGGCAGACGTGGTCATATTATTATTGCAGAAATTAAATAAAGTTTTAGAGTAATTTGTGTTTTAACCCAAATTCAATCTATTTTCTATTTTTTATTATATGATGTTGTCTTGTTGTTCTTTTGCCTTCATCAATTAAAGGAGTATCTTGGAAAATAAATTTCTGAAAAGTGAATTATTTTTTGATATTTTGTGGTTTCATGAAAAATAAGTTGGAAAATATTTTGCAGTGTTTGGCTATGTTATCGAAAATGAGTTGGAAAATAACTTAGTAATATTTTTTTCAAGTTTATTAAAATAATAAGGAACGAATCTTGCAAATTAAAAAGTTGAATGAGAATGAAATTGAAAAAAATTATCTAATTTCATAAATTATCTCAAATAAAATAAATAACAATCAAAATAGTAGAGATCCAATCTAATAGATAAAAAGTTGAAAGATGATGAAATTAAAAAAAATTATAATTTCATAAATTATTTCAAATAAAATAAATAACAATAAAAAAAATAAGAACCAAATCTAATAGATAAAAAATTTCAATTAAGAAAATAACAAGAAAAAAGTAAATAACAATTATAAAAATGAGGACCAAAATTAATATAAAAATCAAATTAAATCAAATTCTAAGTGATGAAATTAAAAAAAAAATCAAAACAAAATATATAGCAATCAAAAATTTGAAGATCAAATTTGATATAATCAGTAAATAACATGAAGCTAAATTTTTCTGACTGAAAAGTGTTTTATGTTAACTAACTTTTTTAATAATAAATAAATACAGAAAAATTTAAAAAATGATTTTTGTAAAAGAAACAGGGGCTAAATATTTGACTATGGTGAAGGTTTCTTGAGAACAAAACCATCGAAAAGATAAAATTGAACCTGGTCAGAATTTGGACTCGATGAATGTTATTTAGGTTCAGTGAGTGAGTGGCCATGAATTTTCCGCACGTTCTTATACATTATCCAGCTTTATTTGATGTTAGGAAATTCTAGAAAAGGAAGAAGATGAAATTAAAGATTCATAAGGGATAAAATGGAGAAGAGGAAATTGCTCTCTTCCTCTAATGCTGCCCACACTGTCTAGATTCATGCTAGCTAGATGCTTGGGTTGGAGTGCTGGATCAATGCAAAGACAGCAACACATTGGTGCGAAAAGGATAGAACCTTTTTCGTGTAATATATTTATACTTTTAGAATCTAAGTAAGATCTTTCTCTAATAAATGAAAGGGAAAGGCTGGATAGGACATCATCATAGAATAGGAGAGAGTATAATTGTTCTCTTCATCGACCAAATCTCCCACCCATTCGACCTAGTTTTGCGTCCAGGTCCACTATGTATTGCTAGCTGCTGTATAGAACAGTTCCTATAAATAGCATGGCTGATGACCCATACTGAGCATATAAACATCAAGGATTAGTTATATAGTATAGGTTCAATGGTGCATAAATCAGGTGTCCCCTAGAGTTCCCCTGAGCACTTCACTGGGACTCTTTGGAATGAAAGAGCAATATCATCAATATTCCCACTGAAGTGTTTGGGGGAACTCCTGGTGTCATTTGATGTCAATAATCAGTAAATGACAAGCTCATAAAATTAGAAATAGGGATTTCTGTCGCTCCTTGGTCCTTACATATAAAGGGAATACACAATTCCGTCATCTTGTTCAGTTCACTTCTTCTCATTTTCCTTTTCAAGGTAGCTAGCTTGTAAGAATAACTACCATGACCTCTCCATAAATAAGCTGTCAACACTTCCTCCATAACGTTAGAGCTAAAGTTTGCAATACATTGATACCGTTTAAGCAGATTCGTTGTTACAATGATTTGATAGATTTTATCATGCAACATAGACATTAAGCGAGCCGAATTTCATGGCTAAAACCCAACAAAATGGTGAACAGGCTAGTTCCTCTCATACATGTACATGTCTGATTATTTGAAATGTTTTTGGACACTCTTTTGTCTTCTAAAGAAGTCGATCTGACACTTGTGAATTCTTTCTTTACTAGCACTGATGTTATTATTCCATGTTGTTCTTTGTTTTCCATAAATCATGTTCATGTCTGCCTAGAAATTGAATTGGATATCCTAATGAATATACTGCAGGAAAGGGTTGCTGCACCGTTCGGTTTAAAACCCTAGAGAAAAGAAGATAGATTGTTCCAAAAGAAAGACCGGAAGGTTAGCTGAATTTATTTCTGTTATTTAACTGTTCTTTTAAGCTGATTCGCCTTCGCATTTTTTTGTGTACGTAGCAGCTCAGCCACCTATCAATCTGATGCTTTCAGCCCAGGGACAATTTCTTAATTGCAGCGACCTCTTGCAACTATTATATATTATATATTAATTAATGTCAGACTTTCACGTAATTAAAGTCTAGACGTGAAGTGGTAGAATTTAGGGGCCAAAAGTTGCATGATTAATCCGATGCTACCTTTTTTGATCAACAGCCTAATTAAATTCAAAGGCAGATGTGATCTGTAAGCTCACCATACGGATTTTTGTAATCTAAGCCACTCTAGACTTTCCAGGTTACAACTAAATGTTAGTCCTCTTTATATTTTTAGCACAAACCTTTTTGTGCTCAAGTTATCAAGTTGTAAAATTCTACACCCAAAACAGTTCCATGACTTCCTAATTTGGTGACAGATCGAAAGCTCCCACTTTCCGTTTTCTTCACCTATCTGAGAGAAAACAAGTAGGTAACTGAACCAGGAAAAGATTAACACAAGTAAAATATGATTAAGCATTTTAATATTGATTATTATGGGTTAATAATTCATATGATTTGAACTAGTTATGGAGGTACATCGGGACAGCTTACAGTGTAAAGCAGCAAACAAAAGAAATTCAGGATTTATATTATTTATTTTAGGGTATAAAGTTGTGTCATTTCTTCAATTTTAACAAGAAAAGGTGATGTTGCAATTAAACTATCATTTAAAAGAATATGTCAATTAGGTTATCCATTTGAAATACATCGTCTCGTCCAGTTCATTATTATCATCTTCAACAACTTCAATTTTGACACGACTTTTAGTTTTGATTTTCAAAACCAATAACCAATCAACTCTATTATTATCATTTTTAAAAGAACGATTATATAATACATTTGTTAGCATTGTCTGACAAAAATAAAAACATCATTAACATTGCGAAGTTGACCTCTTTTATTTATTTCGACCATACCATGGTAACAATCTACTTTAATCCCTCTTTCGGTATCTTACCAATAATATTTGAATAAACTAATGTATCTTGCTCACTATGACAAGTCTTTTTGAATTCCTCGCTCCAAGTAAACATGCTCATGGATTGAGTAGCCCGACAAGCTGATCTAGACACAATTATGAATGAGCAGGTGTCAACAAGATATTTTTAATACATAGGTCGTCCCGGCCTGGCTGAGCTCCAAATTGGGCTAGGCTTGACCAGTCAGTTTTTTATTGAGCTACGTGTTGTTCGCACATAAAATAGCTTAAAAAGTAAAATCCTAATTCTATTTGTATTTGTATTAGGCTAGGTTATTGTCTCGTGTTCCACTGCAAATCCAACTAAAACTTCTTTTAACACAAAATAAATTAAAAAAAATCCCAGAATATGGATTAAAAAAATTAAAACGGTGACGTATTGAATCGATTCAGATCAATCCTGATTAATCTACCAAATTAGTAACCTGAGTCTTAAGACTATGATAACCTTTTAAAATGAAAATTGGAACCAATTAATCCTATAAAAACCAAAAACATATAATGAAACTAATTCAATTCATAAAACTAATTTGGTCACAATGTTTTGAAAGGGTGGAGACGTTTCTTAGTGTCTTGATGCATCTTGGAGTTCAACCATTTTGATAAATTTCCATTATATTAATTTGAGTAAAGATGAAAAAAAATGTCAAATGATACTTTCATAATAATATCTCTTCATTTCAAAATAACAATAGCATAGATAAATATATTGAAATTAAAAGTGTAGTATGGTCTTCCAAAACTTGAAAACCTATATTACAACAAGCTTTCAACAAAGTCTAATATTGCCTACATATGTCATGTAGGCACCTTGCATTCCTAGGTCTCCTTCAGTTTTTTTAATGCATTTTTAGCTGCCCTATTATGAGCTACTTCCTTTTTATGGTCACACTCCCCTTTGCCTATAAATTGTCCGTTAATGAAGACTTTCATAGTCCAGCCTTCATCCCAAGAATCCTTAAACTTGATTGTGAGACCTTTATTCTTGGATGTTTCGTGCAGCTTGATTGCAAGATGCTTCCCTAGTGTTTTTGGGGAAATGAATGGTTCCATCACATCTTTGAATGTTTCTCATACTATTTCAAGGGATTGTTTATTGTCTTTATATACAACTTCTATAACTGTTTCTACCATATCAATTGGGGGTTTTAATGTTTCAATGAGTCTATAGGAGTACAAAGGATGATGCAAGATGTCCTTTGATAATCTTCTAATTTGTTCCTCTAATAGAGGCTTTTTACAGCTCAAGTATTGGTGTAAGTTGTGCTTGAGGGCTATTTGGGCTAACTTTTATGTACCCCTATTAATTGCTCTGAGTTGTGTTAGAATACCTGGTGACAAGTACGAGCACTTGGAGCACTGTTTTTTATAAGAAAAAAGTTCAACACATAATCTCTTATATATTCTAAATGCCTAGAAGATGGCTCCTTATCAGAGAAAGATTTATGTGTACAAGCTTGTTCCAACTTTCTGTTGCTAAACTTGTAGCCAAGGATACCTTCTACATCTTTAAGATTCCGTAACCATCTTGCCCTTATTGACTCAAGGGAATTCTTTGGTTGTTCATTTTCCATGACTTCTCTTTATGTTATTTCAATCATTGGGTGATTTTGCTTCATGTTGCCATCTGACAAGGCTTTTAGCTTATCATGCAATTCCTGAAGGTGTTATTGTTCCCATAATTGGCTTAGTAAGTCATCATTTTCACTTCTTACTATTGCCAAGGCTAGTTCTAAACTTATCTTCCTCCTCTTTATGTTTGGCTTTTCAAGATTTGTGTCCACTATTTCAAGGTTCTCAACATACACTAACTTCGGAGAGGCACTGTTTATCTTCTGATGTTGAGAGGAAGAGAATGATGATATTGCTGGTACTTGAAACCCTGGTTGTAAAATGAGGTTTTCTATTGAATGTTTTGGAGCATTTTATGGTATCTTCATAGAGAGCGCTTGTTGAGCTTTTCCAAACATACATGTGAGCGTGGATATCTTTGTCATCATAATGTCCATGCTTTTATCCTCTTGTGTGGATTCTAAAAGGGATATAGATATTAGGGGTCTATATTTCTTCTGCAAATGAAAGATATGCAATGTTACAAGAAAATATGATATGCTTGCGAAAAAGAATAGGTAAATTAAATGCAGGTTTGCCCTTCAGGGGGCAATACAGTCATCACTCTTATATGATGAATAAAATCTTTTATTATTTCCCAAACTCTACAGCAACCAATATGTCACTCGTAAGTCCTGAACTCAAGATATTACATGAAGGGTTTGCCTTGATGCAAAACATATGTAGGGAGCATACACCATACGGATAGGTTCTAGTACTTCTTTTATGTGAGATAAAAGGTAAGTGCACTACTTAGTCTCTAAAGATGATCTCTTGTTCTCCTAGTGATCACCCTCGTGAAAGCAATATAAGGGCTTAGTAGGTAATGGGATGGAATGTACCAATCATTACTAGTCTAAACACTCAACAAAGAGTTAGGGTTTACACAAACTTAAACCTTGACTCAAGTCATAAGGTAAGTTGCTAGTCTCGCACTTAACCTAAAGCTTTTTAATGTGTGCTCTCACCAATAATATCATTGATGCATGAATGTCTTTCATCCATATTCAATACACTATTTATGACAGGAAGTATACAGAATGCATGTTGAAGCTTTTAATCTGTTTAAAAGTAAACCAATCATAGCAAAAAAGTAAACAAACATCAGTCTTCACATAGCATAAACAAACAAAACAAAGCTCAATGCAAGGGTTCCTAGTAGAGTCGTCATCTTGTCATACCCTCCTCGCGAAAAAGTGATGTTGTGGTGACCCTTCCCAAACATGTTCGGGAGGTCTTTAGTTGGATAAGGGAGTCACCACCTAGTATTATAGTTATTAGGAATCCTAACTAGTCTTTTAGAGATTCTAGGCAAGGGATTGGTGCGTAAATGAAAGCTATTAACACCCTTAGTACATCTTACCTAAGTAATTTCCATTGTTTTTTTTATTTGCTATGGTCTAATGGTATTCTATTTCTATCAGTCTACTATGGTGGGTTTACTATGATGAACAAACTCTGGTTTTTTAGGTCAAAAACTTGGTTTGAAAGGTTGAAATGCCCTTAATTGTCATTGAAGCTTCTTTCAGGATAAACTTGGAATCCTAGCTACCATGTCATTCCAAGTAATATTTTAGATAAAATTCTTTGCAGTTCTTTATTCTTATATTAGAAGTGAATGAGTTGTATTACTCCCAGTAATATTTTGGATATTGACTATATATAAGTTTTTTTTTATCCTTATATTAAATGTGAGTAATCATAAATTATTATCCCTAATATTAGTTTGGATATTAAATCTCTTTTAGGTTTTTTATCCTTATATTAAATGTGAGTAATCATAAATTATTATCCCTAATATTAGTTTGGATATTAAATCTCTTTTAGGTTTTTTATCCTTATATTAAAAGTGAATAATATATTTTCTTGTCAAAAATAATGTTTTAATATTTTTGAAATATAGGCCAAAATTCTTTAGAATTTTACAAACTTGTTGTAAAATACATATAACACATTTTTTTTTTAAACATGCCAAAGTATTTTAGATTTAAAAAAAAATGCTCAAATAATTTTAAAGATTTTTGGCCATATGCAAAAAAAAAAAAAACTCTATATTTTTTTAAAAATGCTTAAACATTCATTATCTTTTAAAATAAAACTGTCAAAACATGGCTAAAAGCAATTTGTCAAATACGTCCTTAAGCCACAATGTTTTTCATCAAAACAGTGGTAAACCAAAAAGGACCTTACTAGTTGACATAATTTGATCCGATTAAGTTGACCTGAAATCTTTGGTTCGACTATAAACCGAACCAAAGACCACTAGTTTGATCCAAAAACAAACCAAAACAAATTAAATTATGAGAAACACAAAAACCCAAAAAAAATAAAGAAAATAGATCAAAGACCAAAAACATGAAGAACACGATGAATGTTCTTCATGAACCTAGAAAACATGAATTGAAAAACAAATCAAATATAACAAATCCAGGGGCACAAAAAGGTTGGAAATCATGAAAGAATCAATAATCTAGAATCCATTCATTTCAATTATCAATGAATCATCCTGATTTGGTAAAAATATGTTTCATTCGAAAAAAATAAACCCTAGAATTAACAGTTATTGATGCAAAATAACCCTAGATTATTGGTTAACGATGTCATGTAAGGATGTAGATGCAAAGAAACAAAGAAAAATATGCCAAAATCAAATAGCCAAAACAATGTTCTTTCCAAAAACTTTGCCCAGAAAAACCTAAAATTGAAGAACAAATTGTCAAACCTAGAAAATGGCCTTTTAGGCCTCTAAACCTACGACTTTCAACTCATACAAATCACATTGCCATAGTTACACATGTTCACAACAATACTAACAACAACAAAAATCATAGAAAACATGCATGAGGTTTCAATCTTTAAAACTGTCAAAGCTAAACAGTGTATATTCAACAATGTGGGATTCAAAATTAATACTTTAACATTTCACAAGACTCAGACAAGATCCTATAACCAAGAACATGTATTAGCAAGCCTTAAAAAAAAAACCTAATGCCATATTTGCCAGATTCCACAAACTATTCCATTTTAGCAAAACAAACATCAAAACATTTCCTAAACATCCAGTAAATAGTAACAACCAACTCAAAGTAGGATTAAGTAAGGAAAAACAATATTTTTCATGCATTAATCAAGATACAAGCTCAATACAATGTATCACCAAAATAAGTTCAAAACATTATTGAAATATAAAATGAAAAGCTAGAGTTGTGTCTGATAGACATCATCTACTAATTTAGAGAAGGTTTATACCTTTGAAGCTTCAAAACAGTGGTTGTTGCTTTTTTGCTCTCTTTTGCAA
>Ga0307517_10008256_pt1 | contig 14964 bp, 13 predicted proteins | sample 23_EM_MG_FD_194515 | JGI IMG/M metagenome (GOLD analysis project Ga0307517, IMG submission 194515) | Populus trichocarpa ectomycorrhiza microbial communities from riparian zone in the Pacific Northwest, United States - 23_EM | ecosystem: Host-associated > Plants > Roots > Unclassified | place... | reverse complement strand
TATACCAAGGGCAGCCAGCATGTCTATGTTGCCATTGTGCAAGAGCGTCCATAATCCTAGGATCAAGAAACTATGGAGAAAAGTCAAGTCCATGTAGATAATTACTATCACTTACTGCCAATCCCTTCCCTCTCAAGGTGGCGAATAAAACCAATTGGACTTACAGAACAATTTTCTCCAAGAATAAGCACCCGACAGTAGCGCTCACCTTTCTACAACATGTTGATAGTACTCGCTTAAAATTGGATCGTTTTATATGAAAACTGTTTCAATACAACTCTGACGATGTATAGTAGTGAATTCTCAAAAAAAAAAAAGCATTTGCTTGAGTTAAGGGTGAAGGATAACTCCCTTATTTTGGAGGTGATTACTTCCGAGTCGCTTTATCAAGCATGACTTGTGATGAATGATCTCTTCTCTGGGCTTCCATGGATGCACCACTGTGAAGCACGATCTACCAGGAGCTTCGCTTTTAGAATCGCATTGCCTTTCTAATTTTCTCCCTTTTGAGTCGTCCGATCCCATTAATGGCCATGTTGTATCCTACCCATTTTCCTAGCCGCATTCGTACTCTGGTCTCTACGAGTTTTGTCGGACAGCTCTCACGCTGATATCTGCAACCCTAACCAGTACTACCTCGCCGCACACTCAGTGGGTAAGTTAAGCCAAGCCTACGTTAATTTGTCCACGCGTGGGAATAAGTAAGTTAAAGTAAAGCCGGTTCAAGTTAGGGGTGGAAAAGTTAAATAAGTTAGACAAATAAGTTACTTTTTACGCTGTCGTCAAACTATTTCTTCGGCGCGATTGCAGTAAGTGTTTCTCAACAGATTTAGGTGCTGTGACTGACAAATATGTTTAGTGGCGGGCATGGTTTACCCCGCTTTCGGTCTGGTATTCGCCAACGGTATCCAAGGGTTTTCGTAAATTGAAGCGTCCGACCGTCGTTTCCAAGGAGATCGGAATGCACTTTGGTGAGTGGTTAGTCAAATGCCTTTTTTTAGATTGCTTACGGCCTGTTCCCTAGGCTCTTCGTGATTGCCCTTGTGTCAACGCTGGCCTACGGAATCCAGCACTACCTGTTCGCAAGTGCTGCATCAAACTTAACTGCTCGTCTGCGCAGTCTTAGCTTCAAGGCAATGCTAAGACAAGATAGTAAGACAATTCAAGATCGAGAACAACCCAAGGTTTGACATTATCTCCTTCACTAGTTGAATATTTCGACAATGACAAAAATAGCGTAAGCATCTTATAGATTTTGTTTTATCTACGTTGGCCAACTTCTCCGTTTACAGACCGGTGCCCTCACCTCTCGACTCAGTGATAACCCTCAGAAGGTTAATGGTCTCGCTGATAACACCCTTGGTGCCATCGTGCAGAGCGTTGCTACGCTTATTGCTGGATCCGTCCTTGGTCTTGCTTTCATCTGGAGGGTGGCCCTCGTTGGTATTGGCAAGTCATTTCAACTTTTGATCACTGAATCTTCTTTCATGGATAATACCAAACAGCTTGCACCCCGCTTCTCCTCTCCACAGGCTATGTCTGCCTGGTAGGTTTTCTGGTGCCACGGGCATGCAAACTACTCACCACTTCATGCAGCGAGTTGTCGTGCTCAAGGATCAGACTAATAAACAAGCCGATGATTGTCTTAGATTGTACAGCGAGAGTCTCGAGGAACCTCTCCGAAGGTCCAACCGCACTGCTATCTGGAGCAATGCGCTCTTCGCTTTCACGCAGGCTCTCTCTTTCTTCGTGATCGCACTCATTTTTTGGTATGGAGTTGTCCTCAAGCGGCAAGCTAGCACTTTCCAATTCTTCGTTGGTCTCATGGTGTGTATTTATTGCTCACCTCAGCTTTTGTGTTCTAACGTAGTCGATCTTCAGAGCACGACCTTCGGTGCGATCCAAGCTGGCAACATTTTCTCTTTCGTACCCGATATCTCCTCAGCAAAGGGTGCTGGTTCCGACATCATCAAACTCCTTGATTCGATGCCGGAGGTCGATGCGGAGTCCACAGAAGGAAAGATCCCCGACAAGAAAACGATCCGAGGTCATATCCGTTTCGAGGGTGTGCATTTCCGTTACCCAATTCGGCCTGGTGTTCGTGTCCTGCGTGATCTTTCCTTCGAGGTAGAACCTGGAACATATATCGCATTGGTCGGAGCCAGTGGGTCGGGCAAAAGTACCATGTGTGATCTGCTTTGTATTTCGAATTATTCATGATATTCGTTGTTGACTATATTTATTCACAGCATTCAATTCCTTGAACGGTTTTATGACCCTGTTGCTGGAGAGATCTATGTACGCCTATTTCGTCAACATGTTGAGGTGCTGCTTTCGCTGAAACCTTTTCCCAGCTCGATGGTGAACTGATCAATGAGCTGAATGTCCAAGAGTACCGCAAACATTTAGCATTGGTTTCTCAAGAGCCCACGCTTTACGCTGGCACTGTTAGGTTCAACATCCTACTCGGTGCCATCAAACCTGAAGAAGAGGTCACCCAAGAAGAGATCGAAGATGCGTGCCGAAAGGCTAATATTCTTGAATTCATCGAGGGACTGCCTCAGTAAGTCGACCGTCGGCTCATTTATTTGATATTTTATCAGACATCTCTTGCTTTGCAGGGTCTTCGATACTGAAGTTGGTGGCAAGGGTTCTCAGCTATCCGGAGGCCAGAAACGTGAGATCCTAATCATCTGTGATGATGCTTGGCTGATGGGTGCGATCTAGAACGTATCGCCATTGCCCGTGCTTTGCTACGGAACCCCAAAGTGTTGCTGTTGGATGAGGTAAGTGTACTACATGCCGCAGACATACGTTTTTCTCATCGGATTTTCACTCCAGGCGACATCTGCGCTGGATTCGAACTCCGAGAAAGTTGTGCAGGCCGCTTTGGACCAAGCAGCGAAGGGCAGGACGATCGCCATTGCGCATCGTTTATCAACCATCCAGAATGCCGACCGAATGTAAGTCGTATCTATACTGTTGCTAGGGTAGTTGAACATGCGTTACTCACGCCTGATTCTCTGCACAGCTACTTCATCAAGGAGGGCAAAGTGAGCGAGTCTGGTACACACGATCAACTCTTGGCGAAACGAGGCGATTACTATGAGTTCGTGCAATTTCAAGCGTTGAGTAGACGCTAATTGATGAATGACAGCGACGACCATTCTTGCATCTATTTTCCCTTTCCTTTTTATGGATATTGGTATCACGCTCTCTGGCTCTGATCGTTTAATCCCTCACGCACATACACACACACACAGCGCTAATGACCGGTCATTCAAAGTATATATATCGGCAGTTGCCTCAATACCCTCCTTAATACTTCATAATTCATAGAGCATGCATGCAACACGAGGATAAGAGCCAAATACGCTTCATATCTGAGTGTATACGAACAATCCGAGAGGAATTGAACTTATGAAAGATCATTCGCGCCTAAAACATATCATGGTGAAGCGAGAGTGGGTGGTGATAAGTAGTTGGGACTAAATGGACTGCCGGAGCCCGAAGCCCATGGCAGCTCAGACTACGTGGCCAGCTCGTTCTTGTATCGACAGTCCAACCTCCATTCTCTTCACTGCACCACAAAATGTCTGTTAAGAACATTTTTAAAAACAAGCAGTACCTTCAAGTTTAGGCTTTAGATTCATATACTGATTGAAAAGCCCTGCAGGAAGAAAAAGCTTGATATCTGGCTCATAATCATTGATACGATGTTAAACTTGCAGGAGGGGATGGCGAACATAAATAAGGAGATCGGAGAAAAGAACGTTGTGGATGAAAGATGGACAAGAAGATAGACAAAAATATATCAGTAGTCCTGTTCCACCATCTTGGCGGTGCTGTACTATCGAGGGAAAGACTTTTGGTCGAGCCGCGTGATGGATTGATGGAAGATATTTAAGTCCTGATTCACATTTCTGACTTACCTTGGGAAATATAATCATCTCAGTACATAGACGAAGATGCGCTACCAGTGTTGAACTTCGAGGATTAGCAGGCCTTTGCCTCCTTTAATTTTGTGCATAAGGTGGTTTTATATTTCTCAGAATCTCTAACGCAAGTTGAGGTCTATCGAGATCATCAGGTAGGCTGAACATCATGAAAATCTGTCAAAAGTTCAGGGGATAACAGCCCAGCTATATTTAAGAGCTCGCAGCAACCACTAGGAGTCTAGTAGGACCTCCTTTAAAACTGAGGAAAGCCAAAAATGTGAAAATGAACTGGAACATATCTTCCCGGAACTTGCAAGTAAATTAACTCCCTTCAATGCGAGGTCTCTGTCGCATCATGACACACGATTTAGAATCAGTAGTTCGATTTTAATTCTATCTTTCTAGTGGTGATAATTTTTTCAGAGGGCGAAGATGATTATGTGGCCCGGAGGACCCTCAAGGTGGGTGTAAGAACAACTGCAACCAAAAGTGACAATACGCTCACCTGAATATAAATAAGCATACTTCGAACGCGTACAGCCACTGATATGGTAGATATACTGGAGGATTGAGATCGCCCTGTCGGTGTTTAGGCATGCGATGAACCCACATTTAGTAAGGTCCATTTTGTGGAACCAAACGAGCAGAGGCTTGTGAAGACTGACCATCACAGAAAAAAAAGGAGGCAACTCTCGATGTTTTCTCCTCGGTGCGATGGAGACGACAAGCGAGGGAATCAGGCGCGATGGAGGTCGGGAGCAAGGATCGACATTTATTGTATCGCGCGATTAGAGACTGTACAGTACCGAGGTGCTAAGAGTCTGATTTACCGTGTGGGGCAATGCCTAAACGACTGATCCAACGAGCAACGCGGATCTGCATCAGAGCTGGTACAACCAGCAGTCAGCTTAAATCAAGCCTACAACCAAGCTTCTCAGGACTACATGTAATACTAAAAACAGACAAAGGCGAGAAGCCCGACAAACTGCTATTCTCAAAGTTTCCGTCATTGCCCAAAATGGACGTATGGGACCCACGTAAGTAGACCCTCCTCTGAATCTTTCACCTTTTCTCGAATGTGGCGTGTGGCGAAATCAAGTGCATAAGCAGCACCCCCCCCGTAAAGACCAACTTCACCTTCTCCCATCTTCGCTCTTTGTGCACAAAGATACGAATAAAAATTCTCCGCCACATCAGGTCCATATTTGTCCTTGATTGACCACATCGTTGAAACGACACCCCGATAACCAGCTGCAAGCATACCCGCTGCAAGATGAACAGCTTCCTCGGAGAGCTTTTCATCTCCGGTGCTCGTTTGACATGCAGAAAGGAATGCAAAGTCTGCATTGGGGATTTGTTGTTTCATAATCTCGCTGAGATCTAGAAGTCCATCTTGTAGGTGAAATCCACTCCGTAGGGGAGAGGTTGTGTCCTGAACGGCATGGCAAGCAAGGTGCACCCAAGAATGTTGCATCAATTCCCGTTTTACGTTGTCGAGGGTGGCCTCTTTGCTGTCGAGATGTACAGTTTGAAAAGACTCCTTTTGTAACATTTCGGCCAAAGCTCGTGCCTCACGTCTGGTCCCAGGAATCGCCGTAAGACCCGGAGTGTTCGGCTGGCTGACCAACAGAAAGCGATGGGAACCGTCGTACTTCTCGTGGGCCCTATCCACCAGGGAACTCACAGTTGGAGTATACGAAGATACTGCAACTGTTGGAAGGGATGAACCCTGTTTTGCGTCCTCGGAATATATCCCAGCAGCATGGATAGGGAGGAAGGCCAGCGGGCCGGTTGCACACCACCAAAGGCGAGTCCGAAACGAAACCTGGAACTGTTGGAGATTGAACACTGGGTATCAGCCATGCACGATTTCTAGTCCATAAATGCTTACCCTTTGTACGAGACTTGACAATATTGGTAGGACCACACAGTCCCACAGCTCACGCAGTATGGTTCGGATGGAATGAGCACCTGGGGCGCGAGGTCGACCAGCGGGGGGGCGAGGTCCACCGGCGCGGTCCTCCGCCTCCACCTCACGCATTCGGACATTTTTTTCCTTGAGGCAGAGATATAACTGGTTACGAAGCGCTTCTGCTTGCTTATGCGAAAATTTCTGGAGAGGGACGTGTATCGGATCGCTTCCAGAATGGAGGATGAGTGCATCGCAGCGGTTTTGATGCACGTTAATGACTACAACGAAGCCAATCTTTGGAAGATTCTCCAAGAGATCTTGGGAACTCCGGGGTCGGAGGAAATCCTTGAATTGAGAAACTTCACGAATCTCGGCGAGAAGTGCATCCCACTCCTGTGCTAGGCTGATGTGTTCCTGCGTCTGGGCCTCTAGCTTGATATTATTCTCCATTAGGTTACCTGGTTCATCTGTGGATGAAAAGCCTCGTTCTCTAGACCCCAAAATTTCCAATTTTTTGGAAACTGCCAGTAGTCGACTAGTGAGCACTTCGTCATATTCGGATAGATCATCGAGAGGAGTACGAAGCTGATTCAGCTGGTTCCATACAAGGCAGCGACCTTGCTCAAGCCATTCTAGCGCAGTGTGATATTTACTCATAGAGAATGCGCAAGCCGCAGCTTCGGTTGTTAAATGTGAGATGTTGATAAGATTGGTATGTCGCTTCTGGACCGTTTGATCCAATCCTGCCACTTGAGAAATTAATTCGATAGCAACACTGAATGCCTCGAGTGATTGCTGCAGGTCCATTGACCGAGAGAGTCTTGCCCAAATCTCGGCTGAGGCAAGGCGCATCGAAGGTATTCCGGATTTGTTGGTCGCAGACATACGATATTGGGATATGGCTAGGGTTATGTCGGATCTGTCCTTTGAGTGTTTGAAACGCCGTAGATACGCCTTCCCTAGGTTTTCTGACCATGCAGACCTATAAACGTGCCCCTTGGGTGTGAGTTCCACTGCACGCTCGTGGCACGAGACGCAGTTGGATAGGTCATCGATGTTACTTGTGCGTTCAAAACGGCGGGAGTATGCGTTTCCGAGGCCGTTTAACCGACTGGGAAGTTCAGAGTGGTTAGAAGGGGTGAGACGAACGGCCTTTTCATGGCTTGAAACTGCGTTGGATATATCGGATAGGGTCCCATCAAGTCGAAATCGCGCTAGATATGAGTTGCCAAGATTGTCGAGTATTATGGGAAGGTGAGAATGAGTCTCGGGAATGAGTTCAATCGCTCTCAGTTGACTTGATATAGCATTCGAGATATCTACCGGGTCTTTTGTTGCCTTGAAGCGCCGTTGGTACATGGTGCCAAGATTGTTCAGCCAACCCGATTTACGGAAATCATTCTCGGGAGTGATATCAACGACTTTCTGTTGATTTGAAATAGCATTCGACAAGTCCGACATGTCTCCAGTGTTCATGAACCTGCGAGAGTAGGAGAGCGCAAGATTGTTAATTCGTCCTGGGAGAAAGGGGTGCCCTTCTGGGGTGAGATGAACAGATCTTTGTCCGTTTAATATGGCGTTGGAAATATCCTTCAAATCTCCGGAGAATTGGAATCGATGGCGGAATGAAGAGCCGAGATTGGTGAGGCATCCAGGAACATCTGGATGATCTGGACGGCCTGCGAGGCCGATATCGAGGGCTTTTTGCTGATAAGAGATCGCGTTCGCGATATCTTGCATGGATCCCCCTATTTTGAACCGCGTGCAGAGGGAGGTGCCTAAGTTATTAAGCCACGCCGGCAGGTCCTCATGATCTTCAGATGTGAGCTCTACTGCTTGTTGTTGATTCGTGATTGCACTGTTGATGTCGGCAATATCTTCCGTGTGCTCAAAGCGGCGGGCGAGGATAGTACCAAGATTACTGAGCCTCTCTGGCTTCGCAGGGTGCTGGTCAGGTGTTCGAAATACCACAGTTTCGAGTTTGGAAACCGCATCGTTGACATCAGACGGTTCTCCGAGGAGCTCGAATCGTTCCCGTAGCACTGTTGATGCGGCACAGAGGCATTCATCGAACGTTTCGTCCTCCTGTGAGAGAAAGCGCAGGGCCATTCTGTATGCGGTCACTGCCTTGTTTAGCGTCTCCTTTTCTCGTTTGTCACGGAAACGGCGGAGAAAAATGTCGCCACAACGTTTCAGTTGGTATGGCTTTTGCGGATCGTCATCCGGCAGCGAGGAGGCGGCGAGGAACTGTGTATCGCTATCTTCTAGTGTCACAGATACAACGTTAGCTCAGTTTTGGATACACTACCCGAGGAAAGATGGTTATACCGATTTCTGTTTTGTTGTCGTTCAACTGAATGTTCTCATCCGCTCCCTCTGTATCCCGTGTACTATGGTGAGGTTCGAACTGTCCGACAGATGATTGACGTAGTACCTGGTGTAATTAGGTGGCCATGTATTTCAATTGGAGACGCAGTCTCCTTCAGTGGAATTGGAGTATCATCGCCCAAAATCGGACAAGTGGGCACGCTAGTAGCTAGCGTACACGCTTCAGGGTCGGCATATTGTTTGCGTCCAATACAGAGTTTGGCAAGAAAAGATCTAAGACGCAGGATTGGAGCAGGTACCTTCATTGTGTGTAGTTGACGCGGTACCAAACAAAAGGCGAAGGTGTCCAGGGAAGATAAGGTGTCGTCCACATACAGTACGATCACGTGCACGCAGTGTGACACAATTCTAAAAAGGCAATTTTGCAGTCAATATGCCTGAAAGCCGATTTAAACACCTTCCTCAACGGGTTATTAAAGATCGGGTCAATAGGAATTGTAGGAAATAGCCTTAGTTAGCTGAATTCATGCGTAGTTTAATTTTTGTCCCAGAGATAAAGATGTAATTTCCACAATAAGGCTCTCCACTCGAGAGATTGCATTGATTATCTCCTTGAAAACACTCATCGTCCCTCACTCCAGCTATGGGACGGAAGCTAAAAGCCTCTAAAGCACGTATAGGAAATTTACAAGCTGCGAGAAGGTCATTACCAGACAAACGGCGGAAATCCACCCCAGCAGAATCAGATTCATTGGATGGAAGAACATCTGACGACGAGATTGTAAGTCTTAAATCTTTTTAAAATCCACGCTACATAATATATCCAAGATGGAAAACCAAAGTGATGAGGATATACCAAATCCCCATCCAGAGATCCAAATTATTGAGCAAGGTGATGCTCCTGAGGGCTCGGAAATGTCTTCTCGGAACCGATCTCAATTTCAGGTTGTGGTGGAAGAGGGGGCACTTGCTGCTGCACCCCCCTGAGAATTATCCTACTTTGAATGGTCTATCGTAACCGATCCTATGGAAATCGATGGTGGTGAAGATGGCAGCGGGAATGCTATCACTGAAGACGCCTTGGGTGCTGAAGAAAATGGTGAGCCGGAATCTATGGACAATGAAGATGAGATCAATGGACCAGATCAAATTGATAACCTCGAGGAAAATGGTAGAACAATGGATGACGAAGAAATATATCGATCTTTTCCACCACCGATAAACCCTGCTCAAATCAATGTCCTCAAGGGATATGAATACACAACATTTAACCCCACTCCAATAAATTGCAACTCACCCAGAACCGGTGCTTACGTGCCTTCCCCCACCCAGGTTGATGTTCTCGCAGCTATGGAGGATTTAAAAATGATCCTTCACCCAAGGCGCGACATGGGACGAGGATACAAGGGCCCAGAAATTGATCTTTGGTGCCATGCACGGCTGGAGGGCGATGTCAATGTTCCAAATGTTCACGAACCCGAAATCACGTACCTACAACCAATGGAGTGCCTCTGCATGTCAAGCAGCAATTGGGATGGGCTGAGGGAGACACTGTGCTCAGTGGCTCTGTGAGCTAAATCATGGTTTTTGGCTGATAGAAAGGTCCTTCCTATTAACCCATATGGAGATTGGAACGAGTTGCTCTTGGTTAACGAAAATCTGGTAAACGAAATCAGCATCTACCTTTTATCTCTCGGGAACGACATCACCACGAAAAGTTTGATGGACTTTCTCCACCGCACGGATATCAAAGATAAATATGGAATTGAATGGGATATTAGCCACAAAATGGCATGCTGGTATCTTCAAGCTCTTGGTTATCGCTACCAATCTACGCCAAAGGGTCAGTATGTTGATGGACATGAAAGGGAGGATGTTGTTGCATATCGGAAGAAGGTTTTTCTTCCAAAATGGAAAGAAATCATGGATCAGATGGCGGTGTGGGACAAGGATCTCAAGGAACATTTGCTGTCAGGAGAGCGGAAAAGAGTCATTGCTTGGTTCTATGACGAGTCCGTATTTTATGCTCATGACCGGCGGAAAAAAGGATGGTACCACAAGGACACTAGCGCTAAGCCTTATGCAAAGGGTGAAGGTGCATCCCTGATGATTGCCAACTTTGTCTCAGCAGACTTCGGCTGGCTCACCTCTCCTGATGGAAAAAAATCAGCACAGCGCCTCTTTAAACCAGGAAAAAATCGTGATGGCTACTTCTCAAATGAGGACATTATTGAGCAAGCCGATGAAGCAATCAACATTCTCAAAGAATATCCTGAGTTTGATCATGTTCTCATCTATGACAATGCAACAACACACCTGAAATGCGCAGAGGATGCACTCTCTGCTTGAAAGATGCCAAAGGGCACTCCCAAACCGGTAAAAATTGGGGTATTGCAGTGTCCAAGCGGGATCCAACCACTGGAAAGGTTATGTATCGCACAGATGGATCCGTGGAAAAGACCAAGATCTTGATGCGGGATGGGCGCCTCGAGAGTGGCGAACCTCAGCCATTATATTTCCTGATGGATCACCCAGATAAAAACTTACAGGGCGTGTTCAAGGGCATGGCCGTAATTCTAGAGGAGCGAGGATTTGGCGACATGTCAAAGGTGCGAGCGGAATGTAAAGGCTTCAAATGCAAACCTGGAGAAATGAGTTGCTGCTGCCGTCAGATCCTCTACAACCAACCAGACTTCACTGATGCAGAGTCGCTGCTTGAAACGCATTGCCGCACTCACGGAATCCTTGCCGTTGTCTTTTTGCCAAAGTTTCACTGTGAACTAAATTTTATCGAGCAGTGTTGGGGTCGGGCAAAAAGTGTTTACAGGACTTACCCCCCTTCCTCACGCGAAGAAGACCTTGAAGCAAATACTCTGCGATCATTGGACAGTATTCCTCTGCAAATAATGAGGAAATTTTCAACTCGTTCTCGGCACTTCATGGATGCCTATGATCGGGGGTTGAATGGGAAACAAGCAGCATGGGCTGCAAGGAAGTACCAGGGGCATCGAGTGCTACCACCAACTATATTTGAAGAGTTGGAAAAGGAGGGCGTTGTTTAGATGGCTCATTGTATCATTTCTCTCACAAGAAGCGACAAAATCTCACCTTCTTTGACACCGCGTGGGTATTTAGGCAGTTGTTTGACATTCCGAGGGAAATTCCTCATGATCAAGCCTTCCGATAAGCATGGAACTTCGCAGGCATTTTAATAGTGATGATGTGAAGAGTTCCTATTAAACGGATTCTTCGATTTTACTAGTGAGCCGTGATAATCAGGCATCTAAAATTAATTTCCCGATATATTTAAAGGGGTGTGTCACAAATGGTCACGGCACATGATCGTACTGTATGTGGATGACATCTACCTTATGAAGTAGCGGCTGTTGAAGACACGAGGTCAATGTACGTTCAGGGTTCTGGCCCGGGGGACTAGGATGCCAGATGACGTCATTGGAAAGGCTTTCAGGCTGACTATGTTACATAACCACTCAATCAGACAAGAACGGCGAGACACCTCATTGTCATTGCCATCGACACGGACTTTTATCTGCATTCTAACTGCCTTTCACTGAACGGTGTGTTTCTACACAAGTGTGCAACGTCTACTGCAGCTGCCTCATCCCTCTTTCTTTTTTCCATAACCTACCATCACACGTCTTTTCTTGTCTTGGGCAGAACTGAATGACCCATTGGGGTCATATCAGGTAGATCCTTGATCCTGGATATCCTATTCCAACCTCCTCTCTCCTACCACTGACAGATCACCATTTCGAAAACAACCACGCGATCCCTATCTCCTTCGATTTTCTTGCATTGCAGTGGCGGTGCATGCGGTGTAAGATATCATTGACATTTTAAAAGTGATTTTCACAGAGGAATCTATGGGTTCCAGGCTCCAAGACCAGGTAATTCCTAGGGTGCCATAATTTGAACAGAATTTGATACCGCATCTATATCCTTCTTTTCCCCCCTTTTGCCATTCACACAATGAAATCTCTCCTTTGGGCTTCAGCGTGCAATAGCTTTTGGATTGCTTTTTTTCTTCAACTCTCCTTCTCCTGCACCGTGTCCTCTTGTCCATTCCATGCATATTCACTCATTTCAAGGTTCACAAGGACCCAGTCTTACTTCGGATCTAAACAAGCTACAATGCAGCACTTTTGGGGCAACTTGTCCCAGAGGCTCATCAGCTTGTTCGATTGATCCCCGCACATAGGATTTCTGGGTCCTTCCTCCTCGCTCTTACACCTCATTAACTTGCAATTGGGACTTATACTTGTCTGATGGAGATGGTTTTTGGGGCTATATGACACGCATGATATAGCGGCATATTTTCTGATCCATCGATGATTCAACACATTTTTTCAAGGAGTTTTGATGTTGCAGTTCTTCTCCCTTCCAAAACATGATATGTTGCTCACCCTCTATATTCGGGAGGTGGTAACCCAGAAGCTTCCGTTGGGTGTGGCAGTGGTGTGGCTCGACGATCGAAACAATGGAATTTAGATGCAGGACTGGGGGTCGGTTGCCCAGCCAATAGACCCACTTTTGTTGGCTAACACATTTTCCCCAATCCCAGATATTGGCAGATCAAGTAGTCTGGAATTCGCCAGATGTGCTTGAATCTATATGCATTCAGGGAGGCTCAGGGGACAGGCTTAGGAGTCAAAAGGGGTGAGTGAACGTTACTGTTTCATGGCCACCCCATGTCCTATTCATTGATTTTGTCTAGATCACCAGCTTTCTTTGGTAAACAACTCAGTTGATTTGAGGATGGTGAGGGGGGAGAAACGCAAATATTCATCAGTAATCAAGCATTTCAGTTTCCAGTGGTTGCTCAACCAAAAAAACCGTTGAAAACCTTCAAAAACCACGAAACTTGGACACTCAAAAACTTATGTCTCATTCTCTAGATACCCATCAGAGACATGAGGGACGAAAACTCGGAAACCTGTAGAAACCTAGGACACCTAACAGTTATTACTTGATTTATAAGACTACAACATGTATGTAGGGCTATGACCAGCAAACGCTAGTGGGGGATTATGGCAAAAGGTGGTGGCCTTATATAAGTAAACGGCCTCAGGGTTAGCTCACTAGAATATTCCATCAAGTTCCAGAACAGTTATGTAATTGATGGGGTATTTGGTTTGTCACGGTATTCGGGAGGACTTGGACTTCTGGTGAAGCCCAACCCTGAAGCCATTTACTTATATAAAGGCCACCATTGCACTGCTGAATTTCCCACTAGCATCTGCTAGTCGACATTGTAAGTAGTTTTATTAGTTGTTACTTTGATAAATAGCGATATTCCTTGTACCATTGCACAAGTTTTGGGGTTTTCAGGTTTCCAGGTTCCCAAAAACTTGAAAACCATAGAAAACCGTAAAAAACCTGGAACTGGAATGCCGTTTTGCTGATGACTTCCAATTCAGTGTAACAACAAATTCTTTACAGTAAACTTAAAATAAAAGCACCCATGGAGAGATTGCCATGAAACTCACTGGACCTCGTGCATGACAATGGTACTGAAAGAGAAATGAGAACATGCAAATAGAATATATATCCGAAGGTCGATGAATGTGAAATAAAGCAGAGAGAAAAACACAATACAGAGCACAGACACATAAAATATGCTCTGAAAATGACAGCATTGCGAGAGGATGGGAATGAGTGGGGCCCTCCAATGAGGGTCCACCCACAATAGCCATCCATAGCATGTCCGCCAGATATCAGAGCATCATGGATTTCATGGGGCAGTGTTTGGATATTTTCGTTGATCATGTGAGAAAAAATCCTCATGGCCTTTGATTAATCATAGGCCCATGGGAAAGGGGGGGAGTGATTTTATTTACATATTGGCAAGGGTTTAAACTGGGGTTCAAACAGGGGATTTTGATGATTGAACAGCCAGATTAAACTAGCAAATTCAGTGATTTAACTGGGAAAGGATTTAAACGGGGGATTTTTAAAGATTGAGTGGCAAGATTAAACTGAGGCAGAAAATTAAAGCACATTGAATAAAGTTGGTGAGTGATCCAATCCAGTCCTTGTGTCTGTATTCTGGATCATTGTGTGCAAGCTGGGGTTTATTGAAGATATATGTGGTGACAGAAATTCCAGGAGGCATCTTGGTACAAGTAGTACAACAGATGAAGGGAAAGTTAGAGTGGGAGCAGAAAGATGGCCAGCCCACCTGTTGCAATAATTTTGTGTCCTGTGCCAGTGGCAGATGGGGCAAATATGTGGTTCTGAAAGCAGCATTGCTTTGCTGGTTGGATATGGTCCATTACCAAATATGGACATTCCCATTGCTTTGATGAAATTCCTTCAAAGTCAACTGGCAAGGCGCTTACTCTTTGATTTCCAAATATAGGCATGTGGGTCAAAGCTCAAATTACCATTGCCCGTAACCAGCACAACATCAATAATGGCCCATTCAACAATTGGGAGAATCAAAAGGCTGGTTTAGGAAGGTACGGTCCATGCAATAATTGCAAAGATTCAAGCCGAGATATGTTGCCAACTCAGTCGACCTTAATAATCTGACCAGGATAGCTGCAGGGCGGTTCACAGGCTGAATAGATGTATATATCCTAATTCCACATCAACCACCCATTCAATCCCCCTTCAGCGTTCAAATCTCCCTTCTGTGTCTAACCCCCCTTCTGTGTTTAACCCCCCTTCTGTGTTTAATCCTCTTTCGTGTTTAAATCCCCCTTCTTTGTTTACAGCCGATTTCAAAAAGGTTGGCACTATCGTCACGTTGTGAGAATTTGAGTA
>Ga0307517_10008255_pt1 | contig 14965 bp, 13 predicted proteins | sample 23_EM_MG_FD_194515 | JGI IMG/M metagenome (GOLD analysis project Ga0307517, IMG submission 194515) | Populus trichocarpa ectomycorrhiza microbial communities from riparian zone in the Pacific Northwest, United States - 23_EM | ecosystem: Host-associated > Plants > Roots > Unclassified | place... | reverse complement strand
AGTGATGACGCGCCGTCCCAACGCCGGGGCTGGAGGGGGGTGTTATCTTTTTCCTTCGAAGTTCGTGTGCGTCAAGGTAGGGTAACTTTGCCCTATAAATCCTTACGGGGAGTCCGTGCGCCTAACAACCCTCCTGGCACAGCTCGTCAAAGGGCTAGTCACCGTCTGTTAGGCGCACGGACTCCCCGTAAGGATTTACAGGGCAAAGTTACCCTACCTTAGCGCATACGAACTTCGAAGGAAAAAGATAACACCCCCCTCCAGCCCCGGCGTTGGGACGGCGTGTCATCACTGGCCGCCTGAGGAGTTGCGTCCCAACACCAAAGACCACTATCAATGGAACACATCTTATAACACCGTATACGTCGCAGCCGTCCGTCCGACCGGATCCTGTTCGCAGGATATATGAGGGGAGACCTTCGGGCACCTTATGCAAGTGGAAGCAGGTGAATCGGACGACGGCGCATAAGGTTACAGACACTTGAAGACAGACGATCGGAAGAGTGGGTCATAGGTAACGAGACGTTTTGCACGAAGGTTAGTCCACTCGTACCTACAAAGTCGTGTAGAGTATGAAGTAGGTAACTATGCCCAGTAAGTGGATCGGGTGCATCCACAGAGGACAAGTTGGTACAAGATGGAGTCTGAGGGAAAATGCCTGTTGGTACAATCCCGAGGACAAGTCGTGTAATGCCGGAAGACCAGAATACCAGATGCAGTTGCATACCGAATTCTCGACGGAACCAACCAAAGAAGAATGGCCATCTTCTGTCCAGCGAGTTAGACTACCTTCGACGAGCACGAGGGCGAGATAATTCGTAACCACTGTTGTCAACGGATAAACGGATGAGCTGACACCTGATGTGGTCTCCACACCATCAGGAATAATGGAAGCACAGACCGATAAGTTGGCTATGGGAGCAAGAAGTGTGGGAGAGAGTTTTCAGGGTCTACGGGTGTTCGCACTCAGGTGCTGTTCCCAGAATTACCGGCAAGGTACTTAGATAGTATAGAGTTAGCATGGATACCGCGATTGCTCAGACGCGGAATATAAATATCGAAGCATCTTCGCGGCTATTAGACACAACAAGCACGGAGAAGAGATCTTATCAATATAATAAGTTATTCTACACTTTTATATCATTACCAATACTTCGACGATCTATATCGAAGCAAGTTATTATATCTAGCCTACATTACTCGAGTCTTCTTAACGAGTTCTCCGATATAATTACGATTAAGGTCCTAGCTGTCGGAATACCTCACACCGAAGCTACCACCTAACAGTATATTGATACTTCTCATCGTTACCGAGACGAATGTTTGGCAGAGACACTCATACTCCCAAACCCAAAAAACCTTTTGAACCAAGACCACTGAGGACTATCTCGATAGACGAAGTCCTCACCCCTATACCCGAATTAGGGACTCAAGACCCCTACCACGAATCTTATTTCTGGTGGATAAACCCAGAAAATCTTGTTACCCCCGAAGACATTACCGCACTATACCAATACCAGTACGGAAAAAACTTCATCTATCACACCTGTTCGGAAAAAGCGAACCCCATTTAAAAAACCCAGTACCCAGACAGCAATCAACACTCAAGTCAGTGTTTTGAGATACCGGCAGCCTGGGGAGGAAACACAAGATAGGTTTTCCTTATATAAGTCAAGAAAAATGTCTTCTGACCCCAAAGCTCCTGAAGCCATGGAGTGGCAAGGAGGAGAAAGGCCTGGAGGAGAGGAAGGAAGCGAAGGAGGGGATGAGCTCTCCTCCGTTCAAGCTCCAAGGGTGGAAACCACCGTCACCCACCTCGTCCGATCGCATTCGGCGGATCGGACACCCCGGTCCCCTGTTGGCTTAGGCTTGGTAGAGAAATATGGAAAGGGAGGCGGGCCAGGAAGTTGCCGAACGCCTGAACCCACAGGCGAACCCCTCATGGCCGTTCGGATCCACAGATTAGAGCAGATCCTCGGCCGATTTGACCCAACGCTCACCGTCAGCCAAGATAGAGAATATCTGGCATTTGGCTCCCTGCCGACCAACATATTGTTAATGGCCCAAGAACTGGTCACGATAAAAAACAAGTTAAAATCCGGTGTCCAGATAGTTGGTCGAGAGCTCGCCCGAGTAGACGAACAAGTCCGCCTGTTGGACTTGGAATCTCAAAAGGTCCAGGAAAGCTTCGCCACTCAAGTCGCCGAGCGACTTGGTGAAACCGATGAGCGACAGACCAGACATGAGGCTGTCACCTCTCATCTCCACGAAGCAGTGCAAGGAACTGGCGAACAATCCATGCACTGGGACCTACTCCTCGATCAGGAGATTGTTCGAATAAACGAACAACACAAACGGGAGCTGGCAAATCACGAGATGAGTATTAATCTTGTGAGAGACGAGTTACGTAACCAACAGGAGTCCAGAGAAGCCCAAGATGGTGAGATTGCGGTGCTTAAGGCTCTGGTGGAACAATTAATGGGACAAGTCAAGGGAAAGGGGAAGGTGTCAGATCCGACACCAGAGGCTTCGGGGGCCGGTGGAGGAAGAGAACGACACGGAGCAGTAGGAGCTCCAGGCGGCGGCGGGGGAGGAGACCCCGATGATGACGGAGAAGGATCTGGTAGGAAACCAGATGAGAGCAGGAAAGGAAGACGGGAGGAGAGACCCGCACCCCAGCCGGAAGAAGATGGCTATGACGCCGAAAACAACGAACAATTCAACTTGTTCTCACGGGTCATGGCCAACGCCTTGGGACAACAAACGAGAGTCCCAGCGGAACCCCCTGCCCTGTTTAGAAACGAAAAACACCAAGATATCCGCATGTGGCTAATGACATGCACGGATTACTTTGGACGAAATAGCTGGCAGTGGGAGGACGAGGCACAACGAATCCGATACGCCATAAGCCGAATGGAGGGAAAAGAAGTCGCACCGTTTGCGTTAACCTACCGACGAGAAATGACCGGAGAAATAGGTTAGACGAGACGAGAAGGATACGAGTTCTGGCATGTTTTTGCAGAACAAGTCCTGCGACGCTTCAGATCCACCCATGAAGCGGAAAAATCCGTGCGAGAAATGGGATGAGTCAAATATCACGGTGATGTCGCCAAATCCTTGATGGAAATGGAAAATCTCAATATCCATGCAAGAGTCACCGGGATAGCCTGGTGAAAAATGATTGCAGACCAACTTCCCATTGAGGCATTGCGACGGCTCTCACATAGAGAATATGTCGACGATGGGGAATGGTTAGAAGCAGTCAGGACCGTAACCCGAGCGGAAGAAGATTTCAAGGAAAGAAAAGATCTTCGAGGAGGCGGTCACTCCGGCACGACACGAGGGGAGAAAAGGAGGTTCGAGGATTCGAAGCCAACGGTTGCTGCCAAGCGTGTAAAAAAGCAATACACGGCTACGGAAAAGGCGGCCTACCAGAAGAAAAAGGCTGGGGAAAGAAAGGTGAAAAAAGAAGGGTCGGTGGCACCGAAGGGGGAGGTTAGACATACGGTGTGGTCGGAAGCACACCAGGGCGTCGATCAGAAGGTTGTCGATAAACGGAAATCTCACAACGAATGCACCCGATGTGGAATGAAAAACCACACTTGGAAATACTGTCGAAAACCGGTACAAGTATCGGCTATATATCGAGGGCAATCAAAGCCCAAACGACAGTCCGCATTCGCGCCAAAACGACGCCCCCAGGTAGCCACTGTGGCCGTTGATGGCCAAGGAGAAAGCTCACGACGAGCGGTGCAAAGCCCCCCAGCTTGGGCCTTTGAAGATGATGACATTTTATAGAAAGTCATCTAGGTACCGACAACAACGGTGTTCGGGTAGTGAGGTTGCCGCCTCGAATCGAAAGACCTGCGGCGTAGTCGGTGACGAGATCCCACCGGAAGGCTAAAAGACCAAAGGGTCGCGGTTGCCAATTTACGTCCAAAATTGGGTAGTCCGTGCTCACCACGGGAGCCATAAAAAACTACAAGTGAAGGAAGCGGTCGAAGAGACTAAAAGGGAAAAAGAAGGCTACCATTCGTCGGAACGGAACTTGAGTTGCACGACACGCGTGAGGAGGGTTGAAATCCAGGGCAACCTGACTTTCTCTCCGAGTAAAAACACCGGGCAAATAGAAGCTGGGGGCGCCTCTATTGGGCACAAGGTTCATGCCCGACGAATGGTGTCTGAGGGGGTCTCGGGAGTGAGACCAAACTCGAAGGCGGAGGTACGGTGGACTCGTCGCAGGGGACAGTCTCAGATGAGGGCTAAGTCGACGATAAAGGACCGCGCATCCTAGTCGCAAACTCGAGAGGTACTCTAGTGAACCACCACTCCTGTGGTATGGGAACTCCTCGGCAGGAGGTAAAGACCGCTAGTAGTGGGCTGCCCGATATCCAAATATTAGAGACTTAAATGTAAAAGTTTGTCTGAGGAGGCTTTAAGAGCCGAAACTGCGCAGGCGCGGTAACAAACCCCCACGCTACTTGTAACCGCGACGATGAAAAGATTTCATCAAGAAACGGGCGAAAGCTCTAGACCCATTAAAAAACCAAAGCATTACGCCTGCCCTGAGGGGAAGGCATTTATTGAATCACAAGGACGAAAACATGTAATATGCGTACTTTTAGATTCCAGTTCAAATATCTTTCTCATGAACCAAGACACCGCACGACGGCTTGAAATCCGGACCGAAGCTAGGGATTCACCGTTAAAAATCACAACCTTCGATGGCGAAACCGCGCCTACCGGAGGAATATTCTATACCCATCCTATCCTATTGGAAATCGGTACCAATGGTCACCGAAGCATGATATCCTGTGAAATAGCGAACGCAGGAAGATATGATCTAATCATACCCTTTGGGTGGTGGCATAACGAGCACCCCCTCAAAAATATCGCGAACCCAAAGAAATGAGTATTCGAGGAAAGAAAATGCCATGCTCATATACAAGAAGAAGCCGTGGCGGATATGTTCGAATGGGATGAAACTGTGGCTTACGATGAGGAAGCACAGTACGTGGGAAGGATTGAGCGAGAAGAAGAAGGAGGAGTACAGTTGGAAACGCTGCCAAAACCATATTGGCAGTATAAGGAGCTTTTTGAAGAGAAAAAAGCTAAGTTGTTGGCGCCTCGAAGGACTTTCGATCACGCCATCAACCTTAAAGATGGGGCCGAACCCCCGTGGGGTCCGATCTACCCAATGTCGGCGCACCAGTTGAACGAACTTGATAAGTACCTCAAGAAAATGATGGCTGAGGGAAAAATAGCTGACAGCGAATCTCCTTACGGAGCTCCAATCCTCTTCGTTCCGAAACCAGATGGAAGTTTACGACTGTGCGTGGACTATAGAAACTTCAACAAATTGACGATCCTGAATAAGTACCCCCTACCGCTCATGGATGAACTCCGAGACCGCGTTGCTGGAGCCAAGGTGTTTACGAAACTCGACCTCAAAGATGGATATCATCTGATTCGGATGAGGAAAGGTGATGAACACAAGACAGCTTTTCGTACACGATACGGACAGTACGAATACAAGGTCATGCCTTTCGGGCTCGTTAACCCTCCCGCAACTTTCCAACCAATGATGAACAAAATCCTAAGGGAATTCTTGGACCACGGAGTAGTCGTCTACCTAGACGACATTCTAATATACCCCGAAAATATGGACGACCATATCAAACTGGTCCAGAAAGTCCTGGACCGGCTCGAACAACATGACTTGGCAGTCTCGTTGAAGAAGTCGGTGTTCCATCAAGAGGAAGTCGAATTCCTAGGATACATTGTCAAGACAAGCGGAGTCACAATAAGTGATAGAAAAGTGAAAAGCGTTCAAAATTGGGCACACCCGAGGTCGTTTAAAGAAGTTCAGATCTTCATTGGTTTCGCAAACTTTTACCGACGATTCATTAAAGATTTCTCAAAAGTTTGCAAACCAATAACCGAGACATTGAAGGGTAACCCAAAGGATTTTCACTGGGGAAGAGAGCAGGAAGAGGCGTTTGAGGAGTTGAAAAGGAGGTTTACGACGGCACCAATTTTATCGCATTTTTACCCGGGAAGAAAAACTGTGGTCGAGACAGACGCAAGCGACTTCGCGCTAGGATGCGTACTGTCACAATACCAAGGAAGACGCCTTCACCCAGTGGCGTTCCATTCCCGAAAATTGAACAGCGCTGAAAGAAATTACGTGATACATGACAAGGAACTTCTCGCAATAATGGAAGCGTTTAAAGAATGGAAAAGATACCTCTGGGGTGAAGAAGAACCCGTGACAGTATATACCGAGCACCAAAACCTACAGTCCTTATTGACCAAAAAAGTCTGGAACCAGTGGCAAATTCGATGGGCACAGGAGTTGACGAATTATAACTTCAAAATAGTCTATCGGCCGGGAAGCTGGGGCGGGAAACCCGACGCATTGCGTAGACGGCCGGAGTACCGTCCTGAGGAGGGAGCTCATCACAGTGAACAAGCGATTTTGAAATCGGAACATTTTCAGATTTCCGTGATTCATCAAAAACGAAACGCAGAGACAGCCCTCGTTCCAGAAAAACGCGAACCTACAAGCCTCAGGATAATGAAACTGTCGGACAAGGCTATAATCCCGACGAAAGGATCACGGTTTGCGGCTGGTCATGACATCTACGCCCTGGCAGACGGCCTGGTACCAGCAAAAGGACAGACAATAGTTGAGATGGGTATTGCGATAGGATTGCCTGAAGGAACCTACGGAAGGCTAGCCGCAAGGAGAGGTATGGCTAGCAAGATGGGAATAGCAGTGGGCGGTGGTGTAATAGATGCAGATTACACCGGAGAAGTCAAGGTCATACTTCGGAATCATGGCGAAGCGGACTGCGTATTTAAAGCAGGAGATCGGATAGCGCAACTCATAGTCGAGAAAGTTGCCAAAGCCGACGCCATGCAAGTAGACGATTTGGAAATAACCGAGCGAGGAAAAATGGGTTTCGGATCAAGTGACATGAACCCCAAGCGATCCATCACGGCTAAAGAAGAGAAAATGAAAATATGTTTCCTCCACGCGGACACAAGCGAAAACGAATTCTTTAGCGCAGCTGATATTGGCTATCACCCTCGGTTAATGAAAGAACGAGAAATGCTATCAAGTGCTCACGTCAACGCAGCCCTGACTCGAACAATGAATGATACATTTCTGAACAAGATTAGAGCGGCTGGGAAGGAGGACGAGAAGTGGCAGGACCGAGGCCGTGAACTGGTTAGGTTAAGAGAAAGTGGGAAAAAGATACCAGACGAATGGATAGAAAAGGACGGGTTACTATATTACAAAAATCGGTTGTACATCCCGAAGGACGAACCGCTTCAAACCGAGATAGCCCAAGGCTGTCACGACTCATTAGTAGCAGGACACTTCGGACAGAAGAAAACGATGGAGATAGTAACGAGGGACGTTTACTGGGAAAAACTCGCAGATTGGATCAGAGACTATGTACGATCCTGCGACGAATGTCAACACAGTAAATCCCCACGGCATGCCAAGTATGGGTTACTTCAACCTTTAGAAGTACCTTATGCCGCCTGGTCCTCCATATCAACGGACTTTATCACCCAACTACCAGAATCGCAGGGTAAGACTCAGATCATGATAGTAGTAGACCGGTTCACCAAGATGACTCATTTTATCGGCCTCCACGAGAATGCGACCGCAAAAGATGTCGCGGATACCTTCATTCGGGAAGTTTGGAAACTTCACGGATTACCGACCGAAATCATATCGGACATGGACGCGAAGTTTTCTGGCGAATTTTGGGAATCATTGTGCAAAATGCCAGGAGTTAAACGACGCATGTCAACGGCGTACCACCCTCAAACTGACGGACAAACTGAGAGAACCAACCAAGTGCTGGAAGGTTACTTACGAACATTTGTCAATTACGATCAGAACGATTGGTACCAATTATTGCCGTTAGCTGAACACGCCTATAACAACTCAGCAACCAATGCACACAAGATGACCCCATTCTTCGTCAACTACGGTTTTCACCCACAAACGGAGTGGATGAAAGAGAGAGAAGCTCATAACCCCGGGGCGACAATGGATGCCCACTGGAAGCAGGACATACATCGACAGGCGAAACTAACTCTAGAGAACACACGGGAATCGATGAAGAAATATTATGACCGAAAGGCGACGGAACAACCCAACATCGACGTCGGCGACTTGGTAATGTTGAACGCAAAGAACATACGTACCAAACGACCATTGAAGAAGTTGAGCCCGAAACTGTATGGCCCGTTCAAAGTCTTGGAGAAGAAGGGAAGTCGGGCATACAAGTTATAAATCTCGCCGCGGTGGAAAATTCATCCTGTATTTCATGTTTCCCTGCTGGAACCTTACCGAGCCTGGAACCGACCGAATCGCGAACAGCCCCCACGAGACCCTGAAGACATCGAGGGAGATTTAGAATGGCAGGTAGAAAGGATCGTTAAGAGTGAGATCATTTCTTATACGCGAAAGGTTCGAGGAAGGAATAAACCAATGAAAGAGCTTCGGTATTTTGTGAAATGGCAAGGCTGCTCGGAGGATGAAAATACGTGGGAACCCCCCGAGAGTATGAGGAACGCGCAGGAAGAGGTGGAAAGGTTTCATAGAGAAAACCCGCAGATGCCGGGCCCAGGAGAGGTCGAGTGACATAAGAAAGGTTTTCCATCGGTGGACAAGCAAACGCCGATGGTTTTTACCCCTACTATGTAGAGCTCGAAATAAGATGAAAAGATTGTATAATAGACATAGAGTATTCGGGACGAACACTTCGAAGAGGGGAGCTCGTGTTAGGCGCACGGACTCCCGGTAAGGATTTACAGGGCAAAGTTACCCTACCTTGGCGCATACGAACTTCGAAGGCAAAAGATAACACCCCCCTCCAGCCGCGGCGTTGGGACGGCGCGTCATCACTAGCCGCCTGGGTAGTTGTGTCCCAACACCAAGGACCACTATCAATGGAACACATCTTATAACACCGTATACGTCGCGGCCGTCCGTCCGACCGGATCCTGTTCGCAGGATATATGAGGGGTGACCTTTGGACACCTTATGCAAGTGGAGGCAGGTGAATCGGACGACGGCGCATAAAGTTACAGACACTTGAAGACAGGCTGTCGGACGAGTGGGTTGAAGGTAACGGGACGTTTTGCATGAAAGTTAGTCCACTCGTACCTACAAAGTCGTGTAGAGTACGAAGTAGGTAACTATGCCCAGTAAGTGGATCGGGTGAATCCACAGAGGACAAGTTGGTAAAAGATGGAGTCCGAGGGAAAATGCCTATAGGTACGATCCCGAGGACAAGTCGTGTAATGCCGGAAGAACAGAATACGAGATGCAGTCGCATAACGGATTCTCGACGGAACCAACCAAAGGAGACTGGCCCTCTTCTGTCCAGCGAGTTAGACTACCCTCGACGAGCACGAGGGCAAGATAATTCGTAACCATTGTTGTCAACGGATAAACGGATGAGCTGACACCTGACGTGGTTTCCACACCATCAGGAATAATGAAAGCGCAGACCGATAAGTTGACCATGGGAGCAAAAGGTGTGGTAGAGAGTTTTCAGGGTCTACGAGTGTTCGCACTCAGGTGAAGTTCGCAGAGTTGCGGGCAAGGTACTTAGTTAGTATAGAGTTAGCATGTATACCGCGATTGCTCAGACGCGGAATATAAATATCGAAGCATCTTCGCGGCTATTAGACACAACAAGCACGGAGAAGAGATCTTATCAATATAATAAGTTATTCTACACTTTTATATCGTTACCAATACTTCGACGATCTATATCGAAGCAAGTTATTATATCTAGCCTACATTACTCGAGTCTTCTTAACGAGTTCTCCGATATAATTACGATTAAGGTCCTAGCTGTCGGAATACCTCACACCGAAGCTACCACCTAACACCGTCTCACATGAGCTAAGTGGGGTAACCCTGACGCTCTCAACCAGCGCCCAAGAAAACGCGGCAATCAGGGAGGAGCTCCATGACCTCTCCTCGCAACTGGCCAATCCCCCGCCCCCCACTCCGGACAATAATCCCCCCCAAGCGCTGGCTGACCTCGAGGCATCTATTCGCGACCTGTCACATTGTGTGTCAGCCCCCACCCCTGCTCCCGCCCCAGTGCCAGCCCACACTTATGCGACCCACCCCCCTTTCATCACACCGGGCCCCGGCCTCTCCCAGAAGGGGAAGGAAAAGGCCCGAGAACCTCCCACCCCAACCCCCACTGCCGCTGAGGACCCTAAATACCTCATACCATTCTACGTCACCAAGCTTGGCAAGGCGTTTGGCCACCCCGAGAAGTATGCTAGGTTTTACCCCAACAGCTATGAGGCCTGGGAATACTGGCGAGGCTCATATGAAGTGGCCTCCTTCACACCTGGCCACCTACACCCCGACAACAAACCCTTCCCCTCCTATGCTCAGGCTGCCTCTGGCTCCGGCTCGGGCGCCATGGACAAAAAGAAAGCCGGCAAACAACCCTCCCCCCAGCAAGTTGCGAGTGTGGTCGCCCCGCCTGTTAAAAAGGGGCCTCCCTCCCTCCCAGGTGCCCAACGTCACTTTTTTGCCCCTTGCCAGTCCCCTGCCCCTCACCCAGACACTCCCTCTATTGCAGCAACCTTCCCTGACATAGCTGCCCGCGTTCTCCGCGAATCAAACTGCCTCCTCCCGCTTGGCTTCTCTGCCACCGTTAACCCACGTGGGGCCATCTTCCTCACTGTCACTGACAAGGGAACTCCTGCTGTGTCTTACGTCTCATACCTGGACACCGTTACTAGGGCCCTCAACCAATCCTTCCAGTGGGCGAAAACCCCTGCTGCACCTTTGTTCTTGCCCCCACAGCCGTACAACTAGCCATTCACGGCCTCCCACTACGCTTCCTCCCCCAAGATGAAGAGGAACTCTTCCCATATATCAGGCAAGCAACCCTCAACGACAGAGCGACCCCGGTTCTCTCACCCAGGTACCTTAATCCTGACTGAGATTCTTGGAGCACCAAGCAGCCCACTTAGGTGGTTGTCACCATCGACCTCCAGCACGTGTCGGCCCTCAGCTCGGGGTCTTCATCCTCTCTCACAAGGGCAAGGTCAAACTTGCGTTCTCAACCAGCCGAACCTCCCAGTGTAGAAACAGCTGGAGATACGGATACGCCCATCAGCGATGCCTCGCCATCCACCCGACGTGCCACATTTGTGCGGTTCACCATACTCGCGCGGCTCACAGATGTCAGAATCCCACCTGCCCCGGGGGCGGAAACAATAAGCCAGTGCCATCCTGGTGCCTGACCTCGCCCCCCCATTGCTGCAACTGCCGTAACGCCCACACTGCCATATTCAAGGAGTGTCCGGCTCGACCTAACCCTGCTAGCCCCACCAGACTTACCTCCACAGTCCAGCCTGGTTCAGACCCCATGGAAATGGCAGTCGAGGGCAGCCCAGCACCCTCTGCTCCCCCGGCCAGGGCGGGTCCCACTGAGGTGGACCTTGAAACTCCCAGGCAACCACCCCTGGTAGGACCTCCTCATCCCGGTACCACTCAAGGCTTTCGTGGCTCTCTCCCCGTGGAGGCCCAAAGCCCATCCCCCACCCCTTCCGACCGTTGGGCTCGTCCCGGTAATGATTAATCGCTCCTCCTCCGCTGGGAAAGGGCCGGCCCCAAACCCCAATTTGCTTTCTATCGTTCAACATAACTGCCTCGGGAGCTGGGCTGTTTGGCTATCCTTATTCGAGTCGTTCAAAGAAGCGGCCAAATATCCTTCGTTAGTTCTTCTAGGCTCACCTTCCTTCCTTTAACATCTTTAAGTCGTTTTCCCCGCTGTTAGGAAGGCCCGCGTGGTGGCCTACATTCATTGATCTATCCTCTCCTGCTATTCGGTACACCCAAGGTTCAAGGGGGTGGATGAGGTACTCACCCTCGACGTCACGTCCCCAGAACCGCTTTTCGGGACCGACTTTCATTCCTTCAGGCTGATAAACGCCTACTCCACCAACACACTGGACCATAGGGTCCACTTGGTCTCTCCAGAAACCATTTTTCCAGCCATGGGGGTCCCCCTCCTGGTAGTAGGGGACCTCAACATACACAATCCCCTCTCAGACCCACTAAGATCGTTCTCACCACAGGAAATAGTTTCCTGGACCCCATACTTCGAGAAAGCAGCAGAAATCGGTTTCGGCCTCCTTAACCCTTCCGGGGAATACTCTAGGTTCCCCTTGGTGGGTAGGGCCCCCCCCTAGGTTCTAGATCTGTCTTTCGCCAACCCCCTTCTCCTGCCAATGGTTAAAGGCTGGGAGGCCTCCCTCCCCTCAAACGTCTCTGATCATGTGCCGATAATGATGAACATCGCCCCCCCCACCCTGACCCCAAGCCCCAGGGCCCCCGGTGGTCTCATACAGATTGGGAAACTCTCTCACCAATCATCAAGGGCTTTCAGATCCTTCCAGCCCCCCTGTGCCCCTCACCGGCAGACCTAGACGCGTCATTGACCGGGTCGCTAGAATGACTCTCCGCCCTTCTAAAGGAGCACACGCCAGTATCCAGACCCTCTCACCACTCCAAACCTTGGTGGTCTCCCCACCTGACCGTCCTGCGCCGTAAGTTCCACAAACCCTCCAGGATGGCTAGGAAACATGGCACCCCAGCCCTGCGGGATGTGGCCAACATTTCCAAAGTGGGGTACTTCAAGGCGATCAAGACCGCCAAGAACAAACACTGGTTGTCCTTCCTACTCGGCGCCACCCCCCAAAGCCTATGGACGGCCAAAAGGCTCGCCCACGGCCGCACCCCACCCTGCTTGCCCTACCTCCCAGGGGCTGAGATCCCCCAGTAGATGAACAAGGTCCTGTTGGACCATTTCTTCCCCCCGAAAGAACCATTTGCCCCACCCACCAGACGAAGGCCTGGGAAGAAGGCGCCCCCACTAACGAAGGAAGAGATATTGGCAGCTCTGTCTAAATGCTCCCCAACATCAGCGCCGGGCCCCGACGGGGTTCCCTACTCCACCTGGAAACAGGTCAATAAGACAAACCCCTCAATCCTCCTCCAAATCCTCTCCCCACTTGTGAGCCTGGGATACCAACCGGCCTTGTTGAAAGGATCAAATGGAATCGTGCTGGATCAGCATGGGAAGCCCTCCTATGAGTCCCCCGCCTGCTTCAGGATAATTGTCGTGATGCGCACTTTTTCGAAGATCCTTGAAAGGATAATAGCGGCCCGCCTCCTCCTAGCAGCCTGATCGAGGGGCAAGCTCGGCCCTACCCAATTCGGCTCCGTGCCTGGGCTCAGCGCTTACGATGTGGTCCTCACCCTCTTTAACGACATAAGAACCCTACTAAGGCCACATCTGAAGGTCTCGTCCCTGTTGTTGGACATAAAAGGCGGGTTCGCCAATGTCGACAACTCCACTGTGGCCCGCATCCTGAGGGAAGGTGGGATACCCCCCTACCTGGTGTCATGGGTTTCATCCTTCTTAGGTGAATGGAACTGCACGCAGGTTTTCCAAGGGGTCCTAGGGACCCTGTCACCGGTAAATGTCGGCGCCCCCAGGGCTCCCCAATCGCCCCCCTTCTTTTTCTCCTCTACCTGGCCACCCTCCACTTCAAGATCCCTAGATTCGCGAAGGACGCGAGCGGCGATGTCGGGGAAGGTTGCTGCTATCGCGGAGGCGTCTGGATGTGGGTCTGGGGAACGGCGAGAAGCGAAGAAGCGTCATTGTGCACCAGGGAGGGAGGGCGGCCCCTTCTAAACGGGGGGGGCAGCCGCGCTCGCAACTTGTTGGGGTGAGGGGGGCTTAGTGGGTTCTTCGTCTTGCCGCCCGAGCCGGAGCCAGAGGCAGCCTGAGCGTACAAGGGTGAAGGGGTGTGGTCGGGGTGGAGGTGGCCGGGGGTGAAGGAGGCTAGGTCATACGCCCCTCTCCGGAACTCGCCGGCTTCGTAGGAGTGGGGGAAGAGCTGTGCATAGCGTTCCGGATCACCAAAAGCCCTGCCAAGCTTTGTATTGTGGCGGGGGATGAGGTAATTAGGATCCTCGTTTGGGTTGGGGGGGGGGGAGGGCGGTGCTCAGGCCCATTCTTTCCCCTTCTTTGAGGGGGAGGGGCGTGCTGGGGGCTGGGGCTGTAGCGTGGGGGCGGGCGTGCCGGGGGAGAGGGGGTGCAGGGGCTCTCATGCGATGTGACAGGTCTCAGATTGCTGATTGGAGGACAAAGAGGTCCTGATGGGGGGGCGGGGTCTGCGGGAGCGGGAGGTTTGCGATTTGTGAGGAGAGGTCGTGGAGCTCCTCCTTCAGCGAATCGTTCTCTTCAGCGAGAGACGTGAGCTTCTAGTTAATGTTAGGCGCACGGACTCCCCGTATGGATTTACAGGGCACAGTTACCCTACCTTGGCGCATACCAACTTCGAAGGAAAAAGATAACACCCCCCTCCAGCCCCGGCGTTGGAACGGCGGGTCATCACTGGCCGCCTGGGTAGTTGCGTCCCAACACCAAAGACCACTATCAATGGAACACATCTTATAACACCGTATATGTCGCGGCCGTCCGTCCGACCAGATCCTGTTCGCCGGATATATGAGGGGAGACCTTCGGGCACCTTATGCAAGTGGAAGCAGGTGAATCGGACGATGGCGCATAAGGTTACAGACACTTGAAGACAGGCAGTCGGAAGAGTGGGTCGAAGGTAACAGGACGTTTCGCACAAAGGTTAGTCCCCTCGTACCTACAAAGTCGTGTAGAGTATGAAGGCGTTAACTATGCCCAATAAGTGGATCGGGTAAATCCACAGAGGACAAGTTGGTAAAAGATGGAGTCCGAGGGAAAAAGCCTATAGGTACGATCCCGAGGACAAGTCGTGTAATGCCGGAAGACAAGAATACGAGATGCAGTTGCATACCGAATTCTCGACGGAACCAACCAAAGAAGAATGGCCATCTTCTGTCCAGCGAGTT
>Ga0307517_10008253_pt1 | contig 14967 bp, 8 predicted proteins | sample 23_EM_MG_FD_194515 | JGI IMG/M metagenome (GOLD analysis project Ga0307517, IMG submission 194515) | Populus trichocarpa ectomycorrhiza microbial communities from riparian zone in the Pacific Northwest, United States - 23_EM | ecosystem: Host-associated > Plants > Roots > Unclassified | place... | reverse complement strand
CTCTCTGAACATGGAGAGAGAAGATAGAAAATCATTGAAATGGGGAAAATGTAGAGAAAGATTTTGATCATCTATATTTCAACCACAAAAAAGATTAATCTTAATGTTAATGTATTGTCCTTTTTTTTAAAAAAAATAATAATAAATAACATGCCATATGCTCAATTGTTTTTTTTAAAAAAAATATCAGGCTCCATGACTTAACTTAAAAATATCATCTGATTATGCCATTATCTTTAATAATATTAGAGCTTTTTATGATAATATTTGCAATTATTTCATAATAATTATATATATATTTTTTTTTAAATATCACACATTAATATTTAAAAATTCACAATGGCAAGATATATATATATCTTGCCATTGTGAATTTTTTATATAGTTTTTTATGAATTAATTCTTTTTTATTTTCCATACAAGAGCATAAAAAATATCAAAATATCTTTTTGTTTTTTGAAATTAGCATTTTAGATCATGATTAGTAATAATTTAAAAATGTTACTAATATGTTTTTGTCAAAATAAAAAAAAAAAGTATTAGATGAAGAAGGAAAATTAGACTTTGACTAAGGAAACATATTTTTTCTCATTAATTTAAATTATTATAAATTTTGTGAATATTTATTTTATTTGCTTTAAGTTTTTATTTGAAAAATCATGTTGTTAATAAAAAATACATGTTTCGTGAAAACATGAAAAAAGATGCATTGATAAAAAAAACCAGGATTTTGATTGAAGAAATATACATGTTCTTTTGAATTTAAATCCTTTGAACTCTTTTAAATATTTATTCTAATTGCCAAAAATTAAATAAACTTATCTTTGAAAATGGTCGTGTTGCATTCACTCTTCCCTTTACTCCATGGTTTATTACATATATATCACTATTAAGTAGTAAGATTTTTTATAGCTTGTACGTATAAAATATTTATATATGCATTTTTTTTATTAAGAAAATTAACCTTTTGTTCTAGTGTTTAGTTATAGTTAATAATTGTTTTATAATTTATTAATTCATATATTTTTAAATTTATTATATTAAATGTAAATATAATTTTTTTATTTTTTAATTAATAAATTTTATAATACCAAAACACAAATGCATATGAAGTTGATATTTTCACTTGCATTATAAATTAATTTAGAATTTGGAATTTTGAGATGATAAATCTGTTTGTTTTTGTATTTTAAAAATATATTTTTAAAAAATAATAATAATTTATTTATTTATTTTAAAATATATTTTTAATATTTTCAGATATTTTAATATAAAAAATAAATTTTAAAAATAAAAAAATATTATTTTAATATATTTTTAAATAAAATATATTTTAAAACAAAACCACTGCACATTAAAAATAATTAATTACATCCAATTCAAATAATGCACGCCTATGCGTCATAGGTTCCTAACATATCCCATCATAAAAAAAATAATTAAAAAAAGGTACGGTGTTGATGGAAAGAGCCGCGGCAGCCTAAAGCCAAAATGAAGCTGAGCACATAATAGAATAGTCTCGTAACGAAGCCTGTGTCCCCACACCAGTCACGTCTCTCCTCCCTCCCTACCCTACCCGAGTCCCTCCTCGTTTATATCACAACGACGAGGAGTGATGTACCCGAGCTACAAGGAGAGAGAAAAGAAACGTAGCAGTAGTAACGAGTAAATTGTTTTTGGGCAATTCCTCTCTCCCTGTCTCACTCTCACTCTCGCTCTCACTCTCACTCTCGCTAACTGTACAAGGTAACCACTGCATTTATCTTGTTTTTCATCTATTTTATGAGAAAACCAGCGGAGGAGAAGCCATTGAACATGATGACACCAGGAGGTTTGTCAGGTCATTTCTCACATTTTTGTTTCTTGTTATTTTTCCCTTTCTGGTGGATGCGTACTAAAAAAATCAAAGGTGGTTGCTTTATCTTCCCTTTTGGGTTCTCTTCGACAATGCCTGTCATTTTATACTGCTTGGCATCTGGGTTTTGCTTCTCACATTCTTTCCTTTTGTCACGGTACCTTTTTCTTTCTTTTTTGTCTCTCATGATGAATCTTTACAATGTATACTGGGTAATCGTTGAAATTTCCTGGATTTTCCCTTGACTATTTTAGACTCTGTACAATATATATAATGCATGTAAGTTTTGCTGTAATATTGTCATCATCTAGAGATAAGCTGTTAAGACTTAAGACACCAGATATTTGCACGAACTTTTATGTGGTTTCTGGTTGTTCTAAGCGGTGATTGATCAAATTTTAATCACGTTTCTATAGGAATGAGCTTATGAGTCCTTCTATGTGTGCTAGTTAATACATTTTGTTGACTGGAATTGCAGACTTAAACAAACAGTCTTATTCTGTATTAGACAGTAAGAAATTTCATTGCCAGTGTTAACCTCTTTTTACTATATAAAATTATGCGTGTTAATTTTCAAGAGCTCGTTTAGTAAAGTTTAGTGTGTAGAATTAATACTGGTACATGATTTAGAAGTTGAGCTGCCTTAATTAGAGAGAGTGTTGAGCTAACAGAAATTATTTATTTATTTTTTAAAAAATAATGCTTGCCCTTGTTAAGATCACGTCCCTGCTTCCCAGCACATGATGGTATAATGGCTTGCTTGCTTGAACATGGGCACTGGAATTCTGCATTTGCTTTTGTTGTTTTTAGTCCTTTTGTGCTACTTGGTCGCATTTCATAGTGAAGGATCATTGCTATTATTGCCCCTTCTTTCCTTCGCTAATCGGCAGAACACTACGGATGATAGGCCTTATCTGCATATATATGCTTTGGGGTGGTGGTAGTCTGTCTTCTATGCATTGTTTATTTGGTTATTGTGTCGCAGGCTTTGTGCTTGACCCTTCAAAATGCAGTCAGCTAAGTTTGGGAGAGAGAAGAGAACTTGTTCGTGAGATTGCCCAATGGTCAAAAGATGCCCCTGAGGTTCTTAGTTCATTCACCCGTAGGGAGCTTCTTGAGATTATTTGTGCAGAGATGGGTAAAGAAAGGAAATACTCAGGATATACCAAGTTTCAAATGATTAAGCACCTCCTAAAGTTGGTTTCCAAGACGTCCAAGAGGAGCAGTATAGGCAATATTATGGCTGTTTCTCCTGCCAATCCTCAATCTGGATTTAAAAGGCCAAGGAAGAAAGAATCTCAAGCTCACTTATCAATTGACCTGAATTTTGTTTCTGCAAAGAATAACAGTGAAGAATACATCAAAATGCAAATATGTGAAAATGCTGCTTGCGGAGCTACTTTATCTCCTGGTGATGCTTTTTGCAAGAGATGTTCTTGCTGTATCTGTCATTACTATGACGATAACAAGGATCCCAGTCTATGGTTAACCTGTGGTTCTGATTCTCTTGGTAAGAGATCTTGCGGACTTACTTGCCATCTAATCTGTGCTTTGAAGGATGAAAGGACTGGAATTATGAAGATTGGTTGTCATTCAAAGCTAGAAGGAAGTTTCTACTGTGCTTCTTGCAGACAAGTTAATGAGCTGATGAGGTAAGAGGTGTTTTTAATCTTCCATTCTTTTTTGCCCCTAGACACACGTGATGTTTAATTATTGTTTAGCATTAAAAAGATTGTCAGTTCTTCATATTTCCAAACAACAAGCCAAATCTCGAACTGGTCCAAGATCCAATAAGGGTTGCTCAGCTGGTAGATTTACTGATGACGCCCAATTGCATATTTGGTGTTTACAGGAACTGGAGAAAGCAATTGTTGGTTGCCAAAGAGGCAAGAAGAGTTGATGTATTGTGTCAACGAGTCCTTTTGGGTTACAGGATGCTCACCGGAACCGAGCAATACAAGGAAATGCAGAAGAGCATGGAAACTGCCTTGCAATTGCTGAAAAATGAATTGGGACCTCTGGATCTGGTGTGTTCTAAGATGGCACGGGGAATTGTTAACAGACTCTCTTGTGGTGCTGAGGTTCAGAAATTGTGTGCTTCTACAGTGGAAGCTTTTGATTCAATGTGCGGTGGCAGTTATCATGGTTATGTGGAAAAGAAAGAGCCAGCATGTGCTGAGGTTCCGAAACTGTGTGCTTCTGCTGTGGAAGCCTTTGATTCAATGTTTGCGGACAATTATCATGGTTATTTGGAACAGAAAGAGCTAACATGTAAGTTCATTCTCACAATTCAAGTTCCAATCACTCTAAAGAGAACAGGTATGGACATTATGCTGTGGCCACTAAAATGATGTCATAGGTCCAATCTTTACTTTTGAAATGATGGTATTTCCAAATGAGAGGTCTGCCATTTACTTATGCTGTTAAAATTTGTTTTCAGCTTGTCAGAACCAATTTGAAGAATCTTCCCCTAGGCTACAAGCAGGGAAGGACATAAACGAGAACAAGAATGAAGGGATGAACCTTGGATCATTTTCTCCTCCCACTCCTTGTAATTCCAATGGGATGCAGGAAGTATCAGGCTTAGATTGCAAAAAGCGAGTAGACGAGAGTGCTTATGAATATTCTGTGAGAGTTGTCAAATGGTTAGAGCTTAGAGGGCACATAGCTGAAGATTTCAGAGTAAAATTCCTTACTTGGTTTAGCCTGAAAGCAACACTGCAGGATAGAAGGGTGGTCAACGTTTTTGTGGATGCTTTGATCGATGACCCACGAAGCTTAGCTGAGCAGCTCATTGACACCTTCATGGACAAGATATGCTGCGATAAAAAACCAGTTCCTTGGCACGGGTTTTGCACCAAGCTGTGGCATTAAATACTGAAAACATAAACTCTTAGCCAGGTGGAAAATTTAGAGTTTCATCCAAGTCATCTAGTATTTTGTCTGTCAAGCAAGCTGAATGTGCACCAGCTGCTTAATTTTGTTACTAGATTCAATTAATATTGAATAGAAGACTAACGTGCATATGTTTGTTGCCTACGCATACTTCGACATGCTCTCCTAAACAAAACTCTGGCGTAGAAGAATTTCCACGTGAGATTATTAGTACTCAGGAAAATGCTTTCTGTGAATGTTTCGCAAAGAGAACAGTAGACAACATTATCCTAGACAAGAGATGAATCTATCGAGGGCTGTTGCCCTTCTATCAAGTCTTTCCGTGTTACTTGCACTTACTGATTGTCTAGGTCTCATGTATATAAAATGGGCTTAAACGTTTTTGGGGTTTGGCCGTATTCCCTGTTTACTGATTATCTTTTATCCACGATGGCGAAATCACATTTAACGGGTTTTTACTTCTTTTGATACTAGCGAAGAACTGGGTATACTTGTTAAGAGGTTTTGGAGATGCTTTTCAAAACTCATGCATTTTACTAAGTATATCATTCATATATGACTTTATATTCCTTTCTAACTGGTCTTTAAATACTTGGTCCGTCGTCTTTTGGTAAGTAGCTCCCAGGTTTTTAAGCTCGAATGGCATGGCCTTGTAGTAAAGCATCCTTATATCTGTAACAAAGGATTTTTTTTCTTCATCTTCAAGGTGTGTGAGAATTTGGTGATAACCTGAGTTCAAGCTTGGGGAAATTAGAAACTCAAAGTCAATCGTCTACCTCTAAAAGTTTATTTATTTTCTTATATGTTAACTTCTACCTCTCTTCTTGAAGTCCCCCCTTTTTTTTTTGTCGTATGGGTTAAAAGAAATTACTTCTATTCAACATGGGTGCAACTTACTCATGGTTGATGCCTATAGTGTTAGAAGGTACGAAGGTGGAGTTATCACCATAGATCTTCAGGAGATGTGTGAGGGCTCTTTACTGTTCAAGGTGATATAAACTCTATACTGGTGATTGTACTAATTTATTTGCCTAAAAGGTGAACTTCTACAACTTTCTGCCATTTCTGTACATCTTTCCTTTCTTTATTTCACATGACTCCCCTAATCCTGTACTAACATAATCTTTTTTCCTTTAAGACAAATGGAGGTGCATCTTCTTGATGCCCATTTGATTTCTCTTAATAGCAGCTACCCCTTTTTCAATGGAGAATTTCATGCTTAAATATATAGTGCTAATGTAGGCATTGATCCCATTTAGAAGGGGTCTACCAATTATAAAATTGCAGGCCAACTGCATCTTGATGACTATGAAGGTTTGCTTTAGAATCTTGCACATGGAATAAATACCTATAGTTATCGGTATTTCTAGTGCACTCTCAATCAGTACACTCCTTTCTTTTATCCTAATCAATTTCATTTTAATCAGGATCAATCTAGAGTTGACTATTCCCATATGGTTTTATAACATATTCGAAGAGAATGTTTATTGCATTGCCATTATCCACCAGAAACCTATGTACTTGACGATTGAAGAGGATTGTGCTGATTACTAAGGCATCCTCAAAGAGGAAAGTTACCCTTCTCCATCTTCTGAAGTGAACACAACTGGTTCATGCCATAAGTTTGGAGTATGAGAGGTAACCAGAACCTACTTTTCATATGATTTTTTCTTACAAGAGTCTCTCCTACTGGATATCCCACCTAACATCACATTAATTTCAGACAATGCCTCATGGTTTGTACCTGTCTCCTCTCCTTTGGTCACGATGGAAACCTTTATTCACGATCCGCTCGAGATAACCTCTTGTTTTTATAAGCCTTCTTATCTCCTTTTTCAAGGTAAAAAAATCTTTGATGTCATGACCCTTGTATTTATGAAACAAATAATATTGCTTCTGATTCTAATTCTTCATTTTCATATGAGGGGATGATTCGCAAACTTTTTCTTTTAGATAGTTGTAAAGACTCCAGCATAAAGTGGTGTTCAATGGTGTGATTTAGAGCTCTAGGAATATAAGGTGGTTGTGCACAGACCCTTCAAGTTTTTCTTGTATGTTTATGGGCTATATAGAGACTGGCCATGATCTGGCTGTTCATCACTCCACTTGCAAAGATGTGTGTGTGTATTAAGTATTTAATAATGAAAACTCATTGATATGACTATTGAAATTAAGTTTTTACTGTTTCTGATAATTGAAGCTAGATCTCAATTTTAATGGATCTGCATTAGGGAAAAAAAAACCCTTTAATGGCTCAACAAAAACTATAACTGTTTAATGAAATTTTTTTAAACATTTTTTAAGGCTGGATTTTTTTTAATGTAAAAAATAATATTCAAGTGCCGCAAACATATTTAAATAAAAAAGAATAATTCACAACTCAGGTCATAGATCTGATTGGATCAAATAAGTTGATTTTATTTTAATTAGATGATAAAAAATAAGTAACAACAATAAATAAATCAAATAAAAAAATAATCACAATAACCTTGGGAAAAATAATTTTCTAAAAGAAAAAAAATAATGTAGCTCATCAAATATGAAATGATGAAATTGAATAAAAAAAAGGAAAAAAAAAATTCATCCGAGTCAATCCGAGTTAGCATAACAAACTTATAACCCAAATATTAAAGATCGAGCCAACCAAAGTTAACTTGTCAAACTCACAACTTATATCATGAGATCAAAATAACCCAATAAAAAAAAATCACAAAGCTTATGTCAAATGAAGAAGGATAAAAAAAATAAGTAAAAAAAATGATGTTAACTCACATTAATTTTTAAAACATGTAACCTAGATCATTCGACTAGAAACATCATATCTGGAAAAATAATGAAACTTAATTTTTAATCAATCAAATATTAAAAAATAAAATTAAAAAAAATAATTCAATTATACAAAAGAATCCAGAATAAAAAATTAAAATTAAAATAATAAAAATCAAAATTGAGTTGTTACAATTATTTAATTTATTTTCAGAATAGAAGAGCTTGTTTGGGAGACCTTGTGTACCGGTATATTACTTCAGGCCAGTTCTTTGCAAAGTGCCTGCTCGATTGCCTTGACCTATCATATGTTGTCTTGTTTCATGGGTGATGAATTGATATTGTATTATTATATTATTGTGAATAACACCTCTAAAAATAATAAAAAAGCCCAAAAAAAAACAACAAAAAAAAACATGAAAAATTAGGCAATTGAAATAGACATTTTACATCAATTAAAAAGCTTTTAATAACCCACACAAAAAAAAACCCTAATTAAAAGACAAGAAAGACAAAAAATTAGGCAATTGAAATAGGTTTTTTTTTTACATCAACTTTAAAACCTCATAAAAAAACCTAATTAAAAAAGAAATTGGTTCTATGTTCTTTAACAAAATAAACTGAGCTGAACCAAACCAAAATTAATTGATTTGAACTAATTTCTAGATTGGTTTAGTTTTAAATTTAAAATAATAGTCAGTTAGTTATTTTTTTAAATAAAAACTGAAAATACTTGCCTTTACGCAATAATCTACAATAATGTGCAATAACAGCTACCGTCGCAGATCAAGCCCTTCATGAATGGTCCCCACCGTCTGTTTTTCCAAGATAGAGTGGTTGTTTGGAGATTATTGGAATAAATACTCAAAAGGATGAATTGCATAGTTCATGCGGTACAAAGGAATGGTGGTTCCTCGTGCTCTAAATTCTAATCGTAACTTTGAAAGAGCAAATTTTGTCGATCTGTAGCTTTTTTCTGGGTCATGGTGGCCGTTGGATTACGTATGCTAGTGTTCTTGACCTAAACGAATCTAAAATAAAATATAAGGTAATATTGAACTGATGCATTGATGAAGCAGGGACCAACAATTTTCTGGCGGTTGAAAAGGTCCGCCTCGAAGATCGGAAGCTAAGCTCTATAATAGGTGGACAAACGGTCCTTCTATCTCAACCACACTACACGGTTTCTATTTTTAGGGCACAAGACCATGTGAATCACTGTTACTCTTGGAGACGCAGTTCCATCAGAGAAACATGATTCATGTCTCTTAATTGCAGATCCACTAACATAAGATAATGGCTCCAAAAATAGGATTGGGACCTTTTTTCAACGTTCCATTTATGTTCATTGAAGATTTCAAACTGCATATACATGATTATTATAAAATTAAAATGACAATTACTTGGCTCAAAACTAATATTGGTACGTGGACCATAAACAGTCATCTACAAAAATGTACTTGAAATATCACCCCTGTTTTAGTGTTGCAGGGAACTTTCTGGAGTGATGCCTTCAGCATCTAAAGATAGCCAAGTAGAGAATGGAAAAAGGCCATCCTTCGGCTATTATGCCTTAGATGCCTGCTTGGGTAGGCGATGATTCCTCTTCTTCTTTTGGAATAAGCGCAATGATCCATGATTGGAACCCAGTTTACTACCATAGGCGAAGAGACATTCCATGAGCAGCTGTCATACATTGGGTGCATCATTGGTCGCTTCAGTGAATGCGGCAGAAAGATATTCTGCAAGGGTTTGTCCAGAAGTGGACTTGTTAGAAGACTCTGAAATTCTTGGTTTCTTCACGCTAATTGATTTTGGAAGCCAGGAATTTGAAGAGACAGGTCCATTCAAATTATTCCCCGGATCATCTAGTCCTCTCCACAAAACAGGTTTTAGATGCTGCCATGGGTCTTCAACCATAGAGTTATCATGAAAACATTCTGGCTCCTGTGTTTCATTCAGTGCAAAGCCACGAGAACGAAAGCCTCGCCCTCTTCCACCACTCTGTCCAAGACCTGAACTGCTATCCCAGTATCCCTGGCCTCTTCCCTGGCCTCTTCCTGAACTAGCTGGACTCCCTCCATAACCTGAAACAGGGGATGGACTGCTCCCTACTGGTCCAAAGCCAGGATTCCCTTGATGAATGGGATATGGTCTGGAAATTCCTCTGTAAGGAGTAGAGCTATGATAGCTTGCTGGGCCACCTGGTCCATTCCACATTTCAGGAGTTCCTTGATTCATGGTAAAAGGTCTAGCAAAATTGCTTGGGGTTCTATAGAAAGCAGCATTGTGATACGGTCCTTGCCCTGGATACATTCTCTGATTGGGTGAATAATTGCTTTGCATTTGATTCGCAGGTGAATAATTGTTTTGCATTTGATAAGCAGAAGAGGGGGTCACTTCAGGGTTCCTTTGACCTTCCAAGAAAAAAAGAGATAATCACAAAGTTCTAAAGATTGTCTACCACCCTATAGAGCAACAGGGTATAAACCATGTTGTTTTATTTTTAATCACCATCAGCCAAAAATTAAGGAAAAAAACTATCATCCATGCACAACAAAACATTTTACTACATGAGCTTAGGGCAAGCACCCAAAAAATTCCATCCATGTACAACATTTCAGAATGATTTCGGGCAGCCAAGTTCTCAACTCAACCACAAGCTAGCAATAATGATCTACTAAAATATTACACACTGCAAAATAACACTCCCACCCCTGCTCCCCAAAGCCACTTAGCCATGCTTGGCGACATTCGACTGAATGCCCCATGAGCTGAAGGCGGCCAAGAGTTAGTTGATCTCTATTTAATATCTCTAAAGCTCCATATGACATCTATAATATATACAGAAAGTGGAAAGCACCAAGAAAATTGCAATATGCGTATAGGAAAAATAACACCCTTTACATTGAACAAGTTATCTTACTTGAGTAGTTAATTTTTTCATCATTCTGTACTCCAGAAAAAATCACAACATGTTACATTACCATGATCCTTTATTTGCTAACATTCCAAACAACAAAAATCAAACATGAATTGATTCCATAGAAACTTTAGAATGAAATAAGCTGTTCAAGCAGTATCCTACCTGGATGGGGAGAAGAAAACTGCGGCATAGAAGAAATATTATTTGGAGGTCTAAAACCTCGTGCAACCTGGTTAGCAGTAGCAGTCCTCTTTCGGTCGGAAGAAAATGCTGCTGAAGGGTCTGTATAAAAATCAAACCTTGGAGTCGCACTCAACTCCTCCAGTGCCGGCTGAGTTGCAGGGTTCTCAAGAAGCGGATTAGCAAGCAAACCTGGCACAGCAGAAGTTTCAACATTATCATTACAAGTTTCAGCCTGTGCAGAAGCTACCGCGCGCATTGCTTTCAATCTTTCACTTCTTTTTTCTGCATCCTCCATTTAACCTAAGAGAATAAACATCCAACTGGTTATAGTTATTAGTTGACAATTTAATCCCAGATTCTTAAAACCCCAAAACAATCCATTAACCATGCAGGATCACAAATTTCATAAAGAAATAACGCTTATAAATAAATGGCATGAAATCCAAACATGAAAAATTAATCTCAAACACAACAAGAAGGGAAAAAAAAAGAGAGGATATCTTCAATTAAATATAAAAAAAACCTGAAATCGAGAGTCCTTTCTTCTACTTATAAACCCTAATGAGAAATTGCAGTTTTAGATAGCAAGCAAAATCTTGTAGAGGCAGAGGCAGCAGAATCTTGAACGCTCCCGTCTTTAGTTAAAAAGCCAGCGGGTTCTGTCTTCTCGGTTGAAGACGACGGGGTTGTTAAATTCCTGTTCGGTTGAAATGGATCTGGAAGCCCAATCTAGTTTATAAACGGGCCATTGTATTCTAATAGGATAACTGGTCCCCCAAATTGGAGTTTTAGTTGGCAGGGCCCATTTGTGAAATTGTGGTACTATCTATGTTTTGAGATTGATTTTGTCGAAAAATATATCTGCGAAAACCTCGAATCATACGGTTATCATTTGTCTAATGATCAACATTATTGTTTTTAAAAGGTATTTTTTATTTAAAAATATATTTTTTTAAATATATATATATATATAATAAAAAAATTTAAAAGTAGTTTTTGAAAACAAAACAAACACAAAGAAATAAGTTAAATAACAATGCACGCGAGTGAGTTTCCGCTAAAAAAGAAGGTCCAGTCTCTCTGTTTCACACCACAACTTGTTTTGCCGTCGACAAAGTAAAAGGCAACGAAATCATCGTTCGATCAAGCTTATTATCATCGCAGTTTTCTTGCAACCTTCTGGAGACCAAAGAGAGCGAACAAGTAGTTCATAACCATGCTCACCAACGAAGGATTCTCAGGTATATATCATACAATATTTTATAGAGCTCATGGTTTTGTCTTAGATCTCTGTTTGTGTACGAGGGCTACTATTTTAATATGATGGTTACTGGATTCCCCATTTTTTATTTGCATTTCTTCTTTTTGTATTTTCTTAAGTAAAAATAAAACGTAGTTATAGTTAGATGCAATTTTGGAAAGGATTTCCTTAATCTTATTTAATTAAATAAATAAAATGTTAATTATACTATTCTTGAGGAAGACCATTGGCTGCTTGAGTTATTTTAACATCGCGAAGACTCACGAATCAGTTGAACGGATTGGAGTAGTATTGATAAATTAAGATGGAAACAAATGGGTGCCTTGTTAGAAAAATGATTTGTTTAGTGAGAGGCAGACAGACTCTTATTTGTTTTGTCATATATCTTTCAGGTGTATCGAATTGCTATGTGTTCAAGAGTCGATTGCAGGAGTATGCACAAAAGGCTGGCTTGCCTACTCCTGTATATGAGACAATCAAAGAAGGCCCTTCCCATGAGCCATCCTTCAGGTCCACAGTGATTGTGAAGGATGTTAGATATGATTCTTTACCTGGTTTTTTCAATCGAAAGGCGGCAGAGCAATCGGCTGCTGAGGTTGCTCTTGTGGAGTTGGCTAAAGCTGGTGAAATTAATGAATCCACTTCTCAACCTGTTGTGAGTTTAGCCTCTACCATATAATGAAAGTTCTAACTTCGTTTTGGTTCCATAATGCTGTGTCGAGTCTGATATAACACAAAAGGTCATTGCTTTGCTTCACTTTTTATCTCTGCGTTTCATGTTATAAAGATATTCGGAGTTTTGGACGTCAGATTTGAAGTTATGTTAAATATGCTTCTCCTTTACTACTTGTTATATTTGTTGCATAAAAGGCCATGGCTGGACTTTTTGGAAGCCACAAAATGCCCTAGCAGCTTCCATGTAGCTAAATATTAGTGTAATCATTGTCATTTCAAGTTGTTACTGTTGTGCCTTCTGATTTTGGAGTCGACTTGATCCTTGAGTGTTAAGGCTTGTTGGCATCCATAACTGCTCCTGTCTAATCGATGAAGTTGCAGGTTTTCATGTGTAATGTGAGGTGGTCATTATTGCTGCACTTGAACTATTCATAGTGTTCTCAGGTATTTTTCTCCCACCTGACCTTCATTGTTTTTTCTCTTCAGAATGAAACAGGATTGTGCAAGAATCTACTTCAGGAGTATGCTCAAAAGATGAATTATGCAATTCCATTATATGAGTGCCAAAAGGATGAAACACCTGGAAGAGGACTTGTTTTTAAATGCACCGTTGAGATTGGGGGGATTCGGTATATTGGAGCATCAACTAAAACAAAAAAGGAAGCAGAGATCAAAGCTGCTAGAACTGCCTTGTTAGCAATCCAATCGAGTGGATCTGATAAACAAAGTGGCAGCTCTCAATTAACGGTAATTCCTTGCAGAAAGAGGGGAGTTGAGGCTAGTTTTCAAGAGGAGGCGGAAAATGTTCCCAAGCCAAAGAAGGCTCGGTTTAAAAAGAAAATGTTGAAAAAGAAACTCTCTAGGGACAGGATAAACAATGCTCAAAGTGAACTCACTGAAAAATTGAATATAGTAAATGGTCAATCAGGATCAGAAGCAGACCAAACAGATAAATCTGCCATCCGAGGAGCAAATTGCAAACTTTTAACAATGGAAACAACAATGACTTTCCAGGATGGGAAGTCAGACACCAACTTGAATGGGGGAGAAACATTTGATATTGAAGGGGTTTTGACTTCCTATGATGCTGGTAATCCTGAAAGTGTGCAGTTGGCATCTCCAAATTTTAATCAAAGCAATCATGGGACTGGTGCTGAAATATCAGCCAAATCTAATGCAGGCACAGGTAAGGTTACTGGAATTATAGAGGTGGCTTCAATGGCAAACAATTCTGTCCTCGCTCAGATAGGGGCTTCGAACGCTTAAAACCCATAGAGAGAGAATTGCAATTGGTGCGGAGCAAGGGTAGGGCTTACTGGAAATAGATAAAGGTTTGGTTGCTGTTGTCTGGAGTTGTTATTCTGAGATGATAGGGGTGGAGGCACTGGGAGTTTCAATAGATTAACATTATGAGAATTTCAGGTCATCGGCTGAGTAAGTTGTCCTAAAACATTGGCTTAGGGAGGTGAAATCTGTTAACAATATTTGGCATGCATCCTTTCCACCGCTCCATCGGTGTTCATTTACATGCGTTGGCATCTTTGAAGCTGCGGTGGGAGATTATATGAAGCATTTGTACCCTCACCAGGTATCTGCATTTAAACTACTTTGATCAGCTCCTCTATACAAGTATTGTTTTGGTAATACAATTGTCAATGGTAGTTGATGAGGATGCATTTCTAATGGTGCGGTGTGTATTATTACAATGAGTTGTGCTTTGTGGAATTTTGAAACAGGGGTTCGTTGAGCACGCATTCTCTCGTGCTTGTAAAATCCCAAGCAACTTTCTCAATTTACAATATTATATGATGGAAGGCGTTCCCTTTTCCTGTAGAAATAATGTCATGCTGAGCTTCTAGCCTCTCCACATCTAATAGGTGCGGGTTCAGAATGCAAGCTTAGACCAAGTCATGGAACGAACGATGCTTTGAATCTTGTTGTGCTATATAACGAAGCATTAGAGAAACTACGTGACTTTACAATTTAATTGCAATTTCTCCAGGCATTTCGATGCCTTTCCGACACCATCTTGTTAGGAACTTTCATTTCCCAGCACAACAGGCTATATCTCTCAGTGGAAAGAAGAACAGTAAAAAAAAGAATGAACCTTTAAGAGTAACATTACAATAAGGAGTCATTGGACATAGACGAGACTGCATGGGTGAATGCCATCCAGAATAACATGGATGCAGTAGATGGTTTTGGCTGCCAAATACCTGGACTGGAAAGATTTTGCAACAAAGAAATTCAACCCAAGCCCAATGTGGCCTTGAATCTCTTTCACTAAATTCCTTCCGAGCCCAATAAAATATAATATGATAATAGCACCTGTAAACAGGCCTGATAACGCAAGGATCTATGCGGCTCTGTTGATATTACTTCATTAGAGGCCACCACCCAATTGAA
>Ga0307517_10008252_pt1 | contig 14968 bp, 7 predicted proteins | sample 23_EM_MG_FD_194515 | JGI IMG/M metagenome (GOLD analysis project Ga0307517, IMG submission 194515) | Populus trichocarpa ectomycorrhiza microbial communities from riparian zone in the Pacific Northwest, United States - 23_EM | ecosystem: Host-associated > Plants > Roots > Unclassified | place... | reverse complement strand
GATCCAAATCATGGGACCAAGATAATTCTATAAAAAACAAATCGAAATAAATTATGAAACTCAATTTCCAATCAACCCAATGTTAAATGATGAAATTGAAAAAAAAAATCTATTTTAAAAAAGACCAAATAACTCGAGTCAACCTAAGTTAACCTATCAAACCCACAACCTGATTTATGTGACTATGATTATAAAATAAATCAAAATAAATTATGAAGCTCAATTTCCAACAAACCTAATGTTAAATGATAAAATTGAAAAAAAATCAAATAAATAAAAGACACAAAAAATACCCGAGTCAAACTAGGTTAGCCCACTAAACCCGTAATCCAAGTAATGAGACCAAAATAACTTCACATAAAGCAAATAAGATTTTTTATGAAGTTTAATTGAAAATCAATCATATATAAAAAGATAAAATTTAAAAATAAAATTAACTGAAAAACCTAAATTAATTTATCAAACTAATAACTTAGATAATAAGACTGGTATAAGCAAATTAATTGAATGATAAATTAAAAAAAAAAAACAACAAAAAGAGAGAAGAAAAGACATTGTTCATTTTTTTTATATACATATATATATGTATACAGATACGCGCAACATGAGCTTGTCAATTAATAATTTAATGAGCTGTAATTAAACTAATATTATTATCATTAATTATAGGAGTTACCGGTATCATAACCATAAAGTATAAATAATCATACAACAAATATATATTAATATTTTAAATATTAATTCATATTAATTAATATTTTGCAACTTTTTTTGCATTTAATGAGAAGTTAAGAACTTAATTTTGTATAGAAAATTGACCTAAAACAACTTTGATGGTTAAAAAAATTTTAGTTAGTTAATTGAATACCCTCATTATTATATAAAAAGATATGTTATAAAACCAGTTTGACATATAATTAGAATTAGAATTAAAATTAGATTTAGAATTAAAATTAGTGGAAACGCTTTAAGAAAAATAAGGTATTAGACACCAAAGTGAAGTTTTTTTTTTATATATATAGAAAATAATTATTATAATAAAAGGATTGATTTGTTTATTCCAAACTATATAATACGGGAATAAAAAACAGAAGAGGGGGGAAGAAATAGCAGGTGTCATAAGTTCGGCTTGGGAGCGGGAGAAAAGGCGTCAATAAGACCTTCATTATCTCACGCTCCGAGAAGTGAAGAGAGGAAGCAGACATCAAAACAATCAATGGATAGAGAATGGGGTTCGAAGCCAGGCAGCGGAGGCGCCGCCTCCGCCCAGAACGAGGCAATCGACCGCCGCGAGCGTCTCCGACGTCTTGCCCTGGAGACAATCGATCTGGCAAAAGATCCCTATTTCATGCGCAACCACCTCGGCAGGTATAGTAAAAGTTTTGTAATTTTTTATTGTATTTTTTTTTAACATGATTGATTAATTGTTTGTTTGAGGTATTTGTAGTTATGAGTGTAAGCTGTGTCTGACTTTGCACAACAATGAAGGGAACTACTTGGCTCACACTCAAGGGAAGCGGCATCAGACCAATTTGGCTAAGAGAGCTGCTCGCGAGGCTAAGGATGCTCCTGCTCTTCCTCAGCCTAATAAGCGCAAAGTTAACATTCGCAAGACAGGTTTCTCCCTCTCTATCCCTTTTGACTGTCTCTTTTATATATATATAGGGTTTTCTAGGTTGTGCTGAGTTTTTTTTCTAATTTCCGTTTTTACATGTAGTTGATAGAAACTATGTTGACTCGTTTGGTGCTGAAAAATGGAATAGTATATATCTGATTAATCTCCTTAATCTGATATTTTGAGTTCAAAGTAAAACATATTGCATGGACTATGTTGATTCTTATAAGATTAAGATCTAATGAAAAGGCTTTGGAAAATAAACAGTGGTAGCTTGTTGAGGCCAAAGGTTAAAAAAGATTGTGAATGAAAGCAAATGGGTCAAGTTCTTGAGATTGATTGTTTGTGGTTTTAGGTGACAAGTTAAAGGCTTCGATTTAGAACCAAAAGTGGTTTCTTAGGATTTGTTTCTGCTACACATATTGCATGGCTTGACTAGAAATATTCAATTTGGAACTTGGGTTTAGTTATACTTCAAACCTATGCCGACAGTAATGCTGTTTGGTGGAAAGGAAAATATCCAGTGGTACTGTATCTTCATATATGGTTTAGCTCGCAGTTGTTATAGCTTTATTAGGTCAAGGGTATTGTGGAAGTTGTTGTTTATGAGTTGTCTAGGGCTCAAACTTTCCATTCAACTTAAAACTGTCCATCCTTGGTGTTTGGTTGCTGTCTCAGGCAGTGTTGTCAAAGGCGAAAGGCGCTAAAACACGCCAAGCCTGGAAAATGCCCGAGGCGCTAGGCGCATGCCTAGATGCTCACCCGAATGAACCAAGGCGCTCAACCTATATGATTTTAAAAATTACATGTAATATAATATTATATTATAATATATAAATCTAAAATATATACCAATTAAGATTAGATCATTTTGATTCAAAATATAAAATACCAAATATAAAGTTACATTTTTCACCCTTAAAACAAAATAAGATAATTTAAAGTAGCAAGTAGCCAAATAGATTAAAACGCAAACTTAAATATCATCATTGTTGTTCATTAATCTTCAAAAACATCTTCATCCATGCTTTCCTGTCCTTCACTTAAGTCCTCTATATCCTCCATTTCATGATTATAATCCAAATCTTCATCTTTTAAACCATATTGCACTTGTTTAAAACTAGAACTTAATCCCTTTTTATGTGTAGTTCTAGCACTTGATGTTCCTATACTTCTCAACTTCGTTTGTTGTCTAGTATTGGTTCTTGGTTCTCCAGCTCCAGTTGCCCTTGCCACGTCACCCCAAGTTAAAGTGTCTCCATCTAACACCAATTCATCATCTTCTACAATATTATTCTCTATATTGGCACCCATCATCCCAACCAACCATTCATTGCAATCATCAATGTCTTGCAAGGAAATAGGATCAATAATATTCCTCAAATCATGACGAGCTTTGAGTGCCTAGTTGTATTTAACATACACTAAATCCTGTAATCTTTTGTGCTCTAGTCGATTCTTTTCTTTGTGTGAATCTGTAGAATTACAATGTACAATAGAGTAAAGATCAATTCATTTTTTTATGTTAAAAGAATAATAAGATAAAAAGTCAAAGTGCTTGCATGTTCGAACACACTCCAATTACATTCACAACCCACTACAAGTTAAGCTCATGATTTTGATAGCTAATTTTTATTAATTTGTAGTGGAACTTCCAAACAAGCTCCACCATTCAGCAGTAAAAATTATGAACAAATAATTTAAATTTTTAAGGGTTGAATGTAATAAATGAATAACTTTAATTTTTTTAAGAAATTAATAAATATCACCTGGAGACTTTGTGTTTCTTGATTGAATTGCAAAAAAGTCTTTTAGCTCACTTGTATACTAACAACTCACTCATGATTATATCTTGAACATCACTACTAGAAACTAATTTTTCAATGCATTGATACAACCCATTGATCACTTCTCGATCAGTTTCAATAGATGAATCACTATATTATCACTATATTAATTTTAAAGATACTTTTTAGGAATGTAATTGTATTAAAATTTTGGTTTTTGTTTCATCAAATTAATATGGAAAAATTAGTTACTCAAAATAAACAATAAATTATTTTATAGAACTTCCAACTTGAAAATAATGGGAAAGCCTTTTGTTTTGGGCAAATTTGACAGATATGAATTTTACTTTAAGACATTGGTTCAATGTTGCAATCTCTATTGTCGAGCACTAATCACAGTTTTTTCTTGGAGATTTGTGTGAATTTCTATCTGTTTATTACTTGTTGATGTGTGTTCCTCGTATCTGAACTTATTCTGCAAAAAGAGTAGTTGATTAAGACTGCATATTGGTTCTGAACTTCCTAACTGATAACTATGTATGTGTGACCTGGTTTAGAATGCAAGCTAGGAAATTTCTACTGTATAACCAATATATAGTGGAGATGAGCTTGTCTGTAGGTTGCTTAGTTGGGACATTGTATTTTTGGGCATGGTTGTTAGAATTATACAAATTCACGTGCAAACCGATGTGAATCATGCGGGGATCTTAGATGTTCATGAATTGTGTGATTCAATCATGATTTGATTTGATCAATATGATTCATTGAATTTTATGAGTCAACTCAAATAGAAAATGAAAGTAAAATACATAATTGTAAAAGAGATGGCAAGAATAGGAAGGCTTAGTCTAGAAGTCATGAATGACACCAATGTATAAGCAGTTGTCTTTGATAAATGTATGTACTTGAAATGGAAATGAGCTATAAATTAATTTTCACAAAGGAGGAAAAGGGTGAAAGAAAGCAAGAGTGCCAAAGTCAACAAGAATGACGAAGGTGATATTGAAGTTGGGAAAGATTGCTGCTTTTTTAAAAAAACTTGGAAATCTAGTAGTTTAAATAGTTAGAAGGTGGCTTTAAATGTAGTATAAGTTGAATTGTTAGAATGGTCATGTACCAATGAACAATATGTTGAATTTGGGTAGTTGGGGTTGTTTAATGACTAACAACTAATAAATGAAATGAATAGATGCACATTTTGTTTGATGACTAGCAACTAATAAATGGTTACTTGATCATAAAGTAAATAGTTTTTGTTTTTGGTTCATAAAGTAAAGAGTTTATGTTTTTGGTCTTTGAGCAGTCAAAATTGGCAGGCCTGGATATCGGGTGACAAAGCAATTCGATCCAGAGACAAAGCAGAGGTCTCTTCTCTTCCAGATTGAATATCCTGAGATAGAGGACAATACAAAGCCAAGACATCGATTTATGTCATCTTATGAACAGGAAATTTCCTTTTCTTTTTTCTCATAACTTTTTTTTTTACTTTTCTTTTCCGTTGATCTATTACCTTGTCAAATGTTTAGTGACCAAAAATTTATTTGGTTGAAATTACTTGTGAATTACAACTCAGCCTTTGCTTAAGAACTTGACTTTTGATTGTTGATTTTGACTGTAACTGAAATAATCAAACGAGAAACTGAAAGTGTTGTCCATAACAATCAAAGAAAAACAAAGTGATAGAAACTCAAGAGTGTTATTTATAAAATTGTTGCCGAACATATTTGGCAACTTAAGCAGTTTGTCAAAAGCAAATGATATAAAATTAAGTCATTCATAACTCTTATGAACTCCCGCTAAAATTTCATCACGTGTCTTCACTGATTTATGGTAAAAAATACTTAGTATTTTATGTTTTTTAATCTTTCATTGCTCTCAAGATGAATGGTTTTTTATCCTTCGACTAATCTTGGCCCCCTCTTCTTATTTTTGTCTCCTGGTGAATAAAAACTATGATCAGATCTTTCTAACTTAGTGTATGTTGTCGTGGATGCAGAGAATCGAGGCCAATGATAAGAGGTTTCAGTATCTTTTATTTTCAGCAGAACCTTATGAGATAATCGCTTTCAAGGTACGCTGATAAATGGTAATTAAATGTTTCTTACTTGTAAGTTGATGTTTAGTTCTAGTAATATTTATCATTTGTGCTTGTTTATTTTACAATTTCAGGTTCCTAGCACAGAAATTGACAAATCTACTCCGAAGTTCTTCTCACATTGGGATCCAGACTCCAAGATGTTCACGGTTAGTATTTTGATTTTTGAACTGTTTCATATGTCTTTTGATTGTCATGCCTTCGGACCACATGTATTAATGTTATTTTGAAGTATTGATATGTCTTTTGATTGCCATGCCTTTGAACCCCATATGTTAATGTTATATTGAAGCATTGAAGCAGTCTTTTGCGGATTTTCACTTGTGTCTTGTGTAACTTTGTCTGCACCAAAAACATGAAGAGACCTGGATCGTTTCTAGATTTCACTCCTTTGGGTGTGATTGCATTCAAGATTCCATTAGTGACTACATCTTCATAAATTGAGTGGACAAAGGTTACCTACAAGAGGATTTTAGTACCAACTTCGTGGCCCCTTTAGATTAAATTCTAATATGTTTTTAAAGATAAATTGATCATCTAAGTTATTTGTGAATATATCTGACTTGAATGTCTAATGCACAGTTGCAGTTATATTTTAAATTGAAGCCACCAGAGGCGAACAAACCTCAATCTGTTGCTGCAGCTAACAGCACTGTGCCTTCCCAACCACCACCGCCCCTGCCACCACAAGGACTTCCAGCAGGATCTAGACCCCCACCACCACCGATGCCTGCATCATTACCCCCTCCTCCACCTCCTGCCATGGCTAATGGCCCTAGGCCTATGCCTCCAGGTGGAGCTCCACCTGCCCCACCTCCACCTCCTGGTGGCAGTGGTGCGATGGTGAATTTCACACCTGGCACTCAGGCAGGCAGGCCCTCATCAATGCTGCCTCCCCATGGTTTTCTTGGGCAACAGATGCAGGGCCAGACAATACGTCCTCCTCTTCTACCTCCCAACATGGGACAGTAGGTTCTCTAGCTTTATGTTTTCGTTAGCACATTTATGTAGTCAAACAATCCTTGTACTCAATTGATGGATGATTGTTTGAAGATCTGAATGTATTATGTAATTCATGGCCTCAAAGCTCAGCAAGAATGTATTTATTGTGTCAACGGGGCAAATCTAAGAAAGACTAAAGCTGGATAATTTTATATTATTAAACATGGGATAAACCTTCGTAGTAGCTCCATTTGTTTATATCACAAATTAACTCCTAAAACAGAATCTACCTTTGTGTTTGCAAAATTTAGTCAATTGAACTCAATTGTACTAAATTGCAAGAACAATGCCAATTTAAATTTACGAAAATTTTTAATAAAAAAAAAACAATTGTTTGAAGAAAATCAAAATTTTTGAAAATCTTTCTTGTATAAAAATGATTAAAAAAAAAATTTGTTACAAAGATTTTATTAAGTAAAAAATAGAAGACAATCACATTTTAGGAAATGCTTTTCTATGGAACTTACATGTTTAATAATTTTCAAGTCATTAAAAATCTAAATTTTCTGAAAATAAGAAAATATATTTGCTAAATACTTGATCATTAAAATATTTGAGAATGTTTAAGAATGTTCGCCAAGAATTTTCAAATCTTTTTAATTTTTATTTCATAAATTTTAATTATTGAAAATTTTTGAAAAAAACAATTCTTATAATTTTCTTCAAATTTTGCAGATACAATAAAATCCTTAAAATATTGAGTTATTTTTGTGTAGTCTTTTTAATCTCTTCTTATTATTTTAAAAGGAATATTAAAAGGAATTTTAGAAGTTAAAATTAAAGAGTAATTAATATACATATTTAATGACATGTTTACATAAAAAAAAAAAAACATTCATATGGTGACTAAATACAAACAATTGTTTATTTTCATGTAAGGAAAGAAAAGCTAAAATTGATCGTAAATAATAAGGCTACTATGAAGTTCAAAAATTCAAGAATATAAAATAAAAAGTTATTTAGTATTTGAGATAGTAGTTGATTAATATGTTAAAGTATTTGGATTTCTTCTCAATTTAATGAACTCCAAATTCACTATGAAGATTTTAAATACCTATAAGAAAAGAGTCCCAATTAGAGGATTTAAAGATCCCCCTGTTGTAAAGTCAGTATCTTTTAAAATATAAAGGCAATGGAGAATTGGAAAATGTGAAGCTTTCATGGTGTATTTATAGCCCATAAATCCAAATATTTTAACATATTAATCAACTACTATCTTAAACACCAAATAACATTTTATTTTATGCTCTTGGATTTTTGAACTTCATCAGCTACAATAGACCATAAATAATGAGATTAATAAAGCTTAAAGAGTTTTAATTTATAAAGGGAACTAAGAAGCAGTCTATCAGACAATCAAGAGTCATTATCAATCGAAGAGAAGCGATTGAGAGCATGAGTTTGAGTGTATGCAAATAACCATAAGGTACAATCCTATTCAAATCAGGAGATCAGGAGTCCTTGATAGATTAAACTACCAAGTAGTTTAACTTAGTTAAGATTCTTGTTATTATCAACAAATGAGAAGTTCGGTTTCTGTTATAATTTATCATGTAATATCTTTATCTAATATTTAAATATTTACATAAAACTCTAACACTATAACAATGTAAATAGGTCATACCAACTACCGTGAAGTATAACCATCTCCATATATTTTGTGTTTCTTGAAATATATAAACATAACAAACATAATAACCTTATATTTTTTTCATGAGTCACTAGAACCCCGTTAAACAATCTAGGATCATTTAGGATTTATGGAAAGATTATTTAAAAATCAAATCTTTTTTTGGGATTTGATCAACTTTTCAAGGTTGAGTTGTTGTAAACCATAAGTCGTTCAATTGTTTGGTCTCTAATAGTAATTCACACAAACCACAAGATTAAAATTTTCTAAATCTTTTTAGAAAAGAGGGATTGCTATGCCTTGAGTGTTAGTTCTTTTTTTTTCTTATTTTTTTTTTCTCTAATCATCAATTAGAAAATGTGAGGCATAATATTTTATTTATAAAAAAACCCTGATAAACCTATTAATGATAATATATCACTTTGCCTCTTGAAAAATATGACATATATTATTTAAGAATAGTTCTACAAATTTATGCAATCAAGTTCTTACTTTATTTTTCTAGGTCTAAAATTGTAATCTTATATATTAATTATATTATAATCTTCGATTTCTAAAACTTATTTACCATCAAGTTCCACTTGATTAATCATCTTAATTTAATTTCTTACCAATAATTTTTAATGTATCTAACCTATTAGGTTCATAATATGTTAACAAAAATATAAATCCAAATCCTATAAAAAAATATTATTAAATAAATTAAACAATTTAACTTACTATTAATTCAATAAATATATTGATTTATATTGGAAATATAACATCTAGCAAAGTGTAACATCTCACAAAGTGTTATGATTCATCAAATATTATGAAAGTCAACTTTTTAATGATCAATTTCTCAGTAGAATATATGAAAAAATTATCGTAATTTACTTAGTGTGATGAATCATTTCTTAATAATTCAAAACCTTCATATAGTTTATGTTATTTCTAATATTTACATATTTGTTACCATTGATCAAGGTAATGTATAGTTAGGATTAAAATATGGTATTCTCTATATAAGATAACACAAGGATTTTAAGTATGAGGATTACTTATAAAACTTTCATGTGAGTTTTTCTATAGACACGATTGATCTCTCCATATGAAATTATCATGAATGTTAGTTCAATATAAATGTCATTTAAATAGTATATATATATTAGTTCAAAGTATCACTCATACCTTAACTTACGATAATAATTACTTCATTTCATAAAGGCACAAATAATATGTATTAGTTTTAACAACTCTGATTAATATTTAATTTTAGTAGAGCATTGACTGGAATATTTAGGAACAATGTTTTGATATAATAAATATCATCATAATTATAACAACTTTATAATTTTTTTTACAAAGCATTTTTCCACCATACACTTTATCTGTACTTCTAACTCATTAATCAAATGTAAATGAATACTAAAGATAAAGAATGACTTCATTAATAAAATATATATTTTTACAACAAAGTTAATGCTAAATATAATTAAATAGATTGGTTATAGGGCGCATATATATTAACAACATATTCAATTCCTATAATTTATCTTTTTTTTCTTCCTAAAAGGTTTTACTATTTTCTTTTATTCACAATTTTCTCTTTATTGCTTTTTTTATTTTCTGCATTTACAAGTGTTTTGAGTTTGATATACTCACCAGATCTCATATTACTTTAAATTTAACTGATTGTCAAACCCAAGTATTTTGAATCTATTACATTCGCTAGATTTATATTGCCTTGGATTTAGCATATTCTTCAAGCACAAATTATCTTGAGATTGCCATTCAATTAAATACAAGCCAAACCCATTTCATTTTAAAACCTTTTTCACTTTATAAAAAAATTAGGTTAAAATTGTTGATTCATCAATCTTTAATTCTGAAACGTATATTCACTCAGACCCATGTTTTGGATTGAGATGGTGTCAGAAATGTGGTGAGCGTAATATTTCGTTTTATTCTTTCATCAATCGCTCAGTTTATAATTCTGCTTCACTTTGGATGTCTCCCATCACGTATCTGCACTGAAAAGGAGAGGTTTACACGTGACAGCATTGTATCCAGAGGATGATGTATTGATGATATTGGAAACATAAAGATTATTGTAATAAATGGAGAACTTGAAGAACAAAAAGAGAAGGGATGGGGAAACTTTGTGGATAACAAAGCTAATAAAAAAAAAAAAAAACTTTCATATTGTCTTGTAAACACAATTGATGCCAGTTGGATCGCTATTCTCTCTGCAGTCAGTATCACTACACTGGCCGTAAATATAAATAAATCTAGCCTATATGCTGAATTCTATTGATTCTGTTATTATAAAGCCAGATGTGTATGTCCATGGCCTGCAAACGTTACGTATTTAGCAACCGGGACACAAATAACTTCCCTTTCGAAGTATTTTTTGCACTCTATTTGAAGTTCTTGCCCTCGTATGTCTGGCCAAATTGCCAGTTTTTAGGGGTAACATGCCATGAAGTCGAGTATCTCTCATCGCTTGCTCTAACACGGAAGGACAGCGACTCTCCATGCAAAATAGCACTGGTTTTCCAAGTTGCCCCCCAATCTCGTTCCATTTGCGTCCACTTGAGCTTGTCATCACCCTTCACTTGAACACTAACAACATCTCCAGCTCCCCCTACATTCCACACAATGACCTGATAGAACCAAGGATTCCCCAATATAGTGAATCTAATACCTCCTTGCTTTTTGCATGGAAGCCTGCAGGGAAAATGAACCCTTTTAATTAAGAAACTCAACCCAAGCATCCTAGTTGGCCAGCTAAATGGTATAATTTTGCTAAATGGGAAAAGATTGAAAAGTCATATATATGACCTGCGATATTGGATTGGAATAATGCCGGCCTTGTACCCAGCAAGCTGACTAAATACAGGCTTGGCTATATCGAAATGCTCACGTGGCACATTGCACCAGCCTCCATTGTCATTTGGGAGAGATGGATTTGGTGGGCAATGATCAGTTGCAGTGACAAAGAGAGATGGTTTCCCTAGCTTGCACCATTGAGGGCTATCAGCGCACTTGATTTCGAAACAAGCACCACAAGCCTGTCCATTTCTGAACAAAACACTGCTCAGTGCAACTGTATTCATGCCATAGCCTTCGCCTGCAACATCTTTGTAATTGCATGCTCCCCCTGAACAAAAATGTTTTTTTATAAGTTAGTCCACACAATTAATGTTTTTTTTTCTTACAATACATTTTTTTATGAAAATATAGAAAAATGTTCTCATCATACTGCTCTTGGCAGGCAGCCTCACAATATTGAATGAAATTTTCGCTAAAGAAAAGTCCATTTTTTTCTTTTTTCATATTGGAGGTTGAATTTGGTCGTTTTGTAAGGTGAGCAAGATCATCGATCACTTGTAAAGTAGGGTAAAAATATAGGAAAAAGGGAAAAGAAGGCATCAATACCAAATGTTCCTGAGCCGCCTTCATAGAAAGTTGCATGAGCTTTCTTCCATGGGCCTGGCCGGAACTTTGGTTTATGGCGTTTGGGAAGTTCAATGTGGTTGGCTTGTCGTCCAATTGCATGGTGAATGGCTTGTTTCCCTAAGAGGGAAGGTTTAGATTTTGCCTGGCAATCAGGCAATGCAATGGCTAAAAGCAGCAACGTTGCTAAGATAGATTTCAATGGCGATGCCATTATATATGCTAGCGAAAACAAACTACTAAAAAACAAGTTGGCACAGCCTTTGATATATAATTTCTATCTCTCGATATGTTAAAAATGTTATGCTACATCCCTTCTGGGGCAACAGGTATATAAAGTGCAAGATTTTGCAAGTTTGTTGTGCCTAAATATATATATATATATATGGGTTAATTAGGAAATATTAGAGAGTATCTAAGTGAATGATGAGGCCGCTAGGAGAGGCACGACATTGGCTCTTTGCCTTCCGGTTTTTAGAAGCATGAAATGTTTTTGTAACATTCCTGCTTTAATGCTTGGCCATTGTTGGGCGCTCTCTCTCTCAGCCTGATTCAGCCCATGTTTAGAGAGCAACACCGCAGAAAAAAAGTGGGATAACGACCAGCAAACCGATTCTCTTAACGTCTTTTTTCCTCTAGTAATGGCAACCACAATGTAAAACAGGAAAATTAATTGGTGTACTCTATAATCTGATGATCTTCTGCTTCCTTTCAACTCCCTTCGTGCTCCCAAGCTTTCTTATATATTTTCAGATGTCGATATTTATAATACATGCCAGCAATCGAAACAAACTTGAAGAAGTGTGTGTGTGTGTGTGTGTGTGTGTCTATATATGCCTCAAAAATCAAATATATATGCCAATGTAATCAAACTTATTAAACTCTATACGAAATTATTCAAACCTAAATACCAACAGGTTTAATACAACAAACAACATTTTTTTTTTGTTTCTAGCTAATTTAAAATAGTAGCAAAAACGTGTTAAATAATGATCTCTCATACATGTGTGTGTGAAGAATGAGACGTGCATGCGATAAAGATATTGTGAATGACCTCTCCCGGAGAGGGAATGACGTGCTGAGTAACGGTGCATCAATTGCTGCTTGTACGCTTTCTTGTTGTTCTGAGTAAGAAGAGGTCAATCTCTGCCCGGAAAGAAGAGGTCATACACACCATGAGAACTTGGATTCAGGCAAGAAAGTATACAAATTTAAGCAAATGCCCAACAACTCTTTTCTTTTACTGTACAGCGCAGCTTGGACGGTCCAGAGCATTACTGTGAACAACTTTCTGGGTCGCTACGCTTAAGCAAGCGCGCGCATATAGACACACAATTTGGTGTTTTAAGATGTTTTTATGCTTCTATGTAGTTGAAAAAAAGTAAATCAAGTTGAAGGAAATCAGTTTTTAATTTAATTTTATATTTTTTAATTGATTTGGTGTTTTCTGAATTAAAGAGTTAGTTTAATGGGGGTAATATGAGGATTGTTTTTAGGTGTTTTAAGTGAAACTCTTGCCCAAATTTTTGACCACCTCTTGGATGCTGAAAACTCAGCATGCAGACAACGTATTTTTTGTTTTTGTCGAGGATGCTTTCATCTAAAAAAATAAAAAACAAATTATTATTTGCCCAATTTGAAAAAGAAAAAGAAAACCCTTAGGCCTACACACCTACACCTTGCTTTGTTTATGATTTTCCAACAATTTCAATTTAATTTTTTAAGAATTAATCAAGTTAAATATATTAAATTATTACATTAATTAAGGATATATTTTAGGTTTTATTTTATTAAATACCATTCAAATTTTATTTTATTTTCAAATAAGATTATAGAAATCTTTTTTTAACATTAGCAAGCATTTGTTTTAGAAGCTTATCATAACTATTTTTTTAATTATATTTGATTATTTTATTTCAATTATTTTTTTTATCATATAATTAAATAAAAAATAATTTCATAAAAATAAAGTTATATCATCTTCTTTGTATTTTAGAAAAACAATGTTTTTTTAAGAAATTAATGAGCTCCCTACAACTCATGATCAACGATCTTTATATACATATGTTTCTCAACTCCACAACTTAGTTTGTGGTTTGCGTTAAGAATTTTTTTTTAGCATTTATTGCCTCATGTTGTCTTCCATGGATTGTGTTTCATGAAAAAACAATGGCCTACTTGCCAGAAACGGCAGGCACTCTTGTGTTTTGGCTCCACTCATCTATTCTATTAAACATATGCATCTATTTTATTAAACATTAGTAATGTTTGGATAATCTTTTTTATATTAAAAAAATTGTTCCTACCTGTAGTATAGCGATTGTCAAATATCTAGTACATGATTAAAAATTGAATTTTAAAAAAACATAAAAAAAAATCAATTAAACATTTTTTATTAAAAAAAATAAAACATCAATGTTTTAGATTGATTAGGGTCAAACTGGGTTAGTTTGCCCAAATTATGATCTAAGTTATGGAGCTGACAAATTTCAATAACTTCACTTTTTATAATCTAATTTTTATTTAATCATAATATAGTAAAAATTGACATTAACATGAAAGATAACAAACAAAACCATGGAGTAGAAATATGTTTTTTTCAAAACATGTCTAATTCATGTAATTTGTTTTTGTTTCGACAATAAAATGGTTTTCTTTCTATAGTATCATATTTCATTAATAAAATCAAGAAAAATATAATAATTTGAACTAAAAAGGAAAATGCATATATTTCTAGTAAAAAAAACTAATTTTCTTATTCAAGTAATTGTTTTAAGCAAAAATTGATTATGATCAAGAAAACATGTATCAATTAAAAATTTTAAAAATTATGAATCAATTATCCCTCTACAATTGTGTAAGAAAATACAAGAAAATACGAGAACAACAAATTTGAAAAACTTATATAAAAATCTACAATTAATATTAATGAAAAAAGAGAAAATATATATTTTATTCTCATTTAATATTAATGAGAAAATTATTATAAAAATTGTGCATATCATGTTAGTATATATTATCCAAGAAAAAACCAATTATTTTTTAATCAGAAAATTTTTGTTTGAATGAAGGTTGCAACAATAAAAATAAAAGTTTATTAGAATTTTCAATCATTTGAAATAAGAAAGAAAAATGCACTTCTTTAATCTAAATTTCATTCTCTTATTAATGCATCTTTTTTGTATTCACTGTTTTTAAATAAAAATACATTATGATCTCGAAGGTAAGCTTTAATAAAACAATATAAAAATAATATCTCAATATATTTTTTTGTGATTAAAAAAAAATATGATAAAAGCATTTAAAAAATCTATCAAAACAATAAAAGAATATAAATTGTTTTCATTAAATATGCATGAGTAATTTTTATTTTTTTTGCATACTAGGTATATAATAATTAA
>Ga0307517_10008251_pt1 | contig 14969 bp, 7 predicted proteins | sample 23_EM_MG_FD_194515 | JGI IMG/M metagenome (GOLD analysis project Ga0307517, IMG submission 194515) | Populus trichocarpa ectomycorrhiza microbial communities from riparian zone in the Pacific Northwest, United States - 23_EM | ecosystem: Host-associated > Plants > Roots > Unclassified | place... | reverse complement strand
GGAGTGGCATCACAAGGAGACAACGTTTATATAATATGTGTCGTGTTATCATCATCATCATCATCATAATTTTATTGGATTCAAGGCTCCCAGCTACTCGTTATCATTCAAGAAACAGTATTTTTTTAAAAAAATAAGTAATGATCATTCGTTAAAATATAAATCACTAACAATTTATACATCTACAGGTAGATATTTAACGTTTCTCTCTAAGTTGAAAACCATATAAAGATGCCAATTTTGAATCAAGCCGTGATGGTCCTCGAGGTTATATTTAGTTTTGAGACTTTGGGAGGAAAGGGAGATTCATATCAGTATCATCGGCCTCGAATTTTACTTTGCCTGAACTTTTTTATTCCCATCAAAGATCCCGAGCGATGGAGTGTGTCATTACATAAGGATTTTGGTTAGCATTGTGTTTGCAAAGAAAAAAATGCCTCTACAATTTTCTTTTGTTAAAAGATTTTATAATAATTAGCTCCTACAAAAATATTCAAGGAAGCGGTTGCCTACAACTGCTTTCCTCCCGACGGTCCCAATTTTCAAGAAATATAAAATTAATGACTATTTTGAGGAATGGAAATAACATCAGTAAAAATGCTTGATTTTTCATGTACATATTTTATAAATTAATTAATGTGTAGGTAGATATATCTAATTTGACATTGGATTTATTTAACTAAAGGGGGAAATTCCCTAATTGAAATTGAAAAAAAAGAAAAGAAAGAGAAATTGATAAGCTCCACATCATTCAATTGGAAAACAGCAGTGCTTCCGGGCCCTTCAACAAAATTGAGTTAGACCCAGGAATATTTTTTTGTTAGACATCATAAACATAATCTTTTCCAAATAATAATTTAAGATTGGTACAAGTTCAAGCTTAGGTTTTGTCCTCATCTAGCTTTAACTTGATCCTTTCATTAGTTTAAGAAACAACAAGATAAACACGAACACTTTAGGCTATGTAGCCAAAAGCAAAACATATACCATAGCCCATCATTGGTGCGATAGTGCGCTACAGTAGGTGACATGGCTTCTTTATCCCCTTGTCACAAGGAAAGAATTTGAACTCGAGACGAATACACTCGTTTGCTTGCAACATTATGGCTTCCTTTTCTTTTTATCTTAAAGGAATAATTTTTTATTCTTTGATAGGAGATATAGACTTAAGAAACATTTTTTTAGTTGAAAAGCATGTATAATGCTGTTCATCCAGTGAAATATGAGATATTTAACTTATAACTAGATATACTATAACACAACATGTAGGAATCATTTTACAGCAGTGAAATAACTATTTTGCCCTTTAAACTAACAAAATATAGCCTTGCTTAAGAGGGTAGTAGAGTCTTTTTAAATTTTTTTATGAACAATCAAAATACTATAATGACCTTGGAACCAAAAAATTATAAGCCTTTGGTCCATGGGTATCATCAGTTTTTTCAATTTTAACGTACAAGTGGATTACTAAAATGTCTTTTAAGTCAACAATATTAAAGCATTCAATCAAGGGTTATTAATGTATTTTCAAGTTGGTTTTTTTATTATTTTCCTCTTTTGTCAAGGGCATTGTCTTATTTAACCATTATAAAATAATAATTAAATTCAAAAAGTTGTCGGCGCATGAATTATACGCACCACCACATGGAAGACGTCTGGGCACTTTGGATGACGCGTGTGACAACTCTTGGTGGTTAAAACTACCCATCAACCGTGTTAAGCTATTGCGTCCTATTTCATCTGGTGTGGCGCGTGTTATCAATGGTTAGATGGTTTGTCATCGATGGTTTTTTTTCTTCTTCTTTTCTCTCTCCTCCCACAAAAAATTCAGATAGGTCTTTTTTATTTTTATATTTGTGCTTTAGTCCTTCTTTTGATTTTTGATTTTTGTCCTTAACTCTTTAATAAGAGTTTTATTTCCTTTCAATTTAGTCCTTCAATTCTAATTTATAAAAATTATTATGCTTTTCAATATGGTCCCTATTCTTTTTATTTCTAATTTTTATTACTTAACCCTTTTACAGAAGTTTATTGTGAAAAACATATGGACCGTTTGCATCACCTAAACATTGTTTTTTGCGGGAAAAATATGGACCCGCATTGTAGCGCGGGCCCATGCCTAGTTAATTGCTATTAGTAATAGTTTGTATCTTTTTATTATTATTATAGATTTTTCTTGGTTCAATGGTTTTGAAAAATATATGGTATATGTGGCATCTATAGCCCATGAGACCATATAGATATAGATGTCCATTGGATATCACATAGGTGTCAAACCATATCACTCCCTCATAACTCAACAATAAAACAATATTTTTAATGCATTATTATTGATTTTTTTGTTGCAAATGATTGTGATATTTAAAGTGTTGAGATCCACACAGATGTGTGACTACCTCAGAGGTATAATGCTACCAGAAAATTTATTTGCAAGGTGGAATAAGGTCAGAATCAATACTCTACAATGGAGTTGGGAGGATTGAGTTGCAATAAGTTTATTTGAAGTGTAATGATTTGGTTTTAGTGTGGAAATTTGATGAGTGTTGATGTGTTAGTAATTTTATTATTCACAAACCCACATAGGATATATGAGTCATCATTGGTTGTTCTCCTAGAATGTTGATTGATGGGTAATGAAATTACCCAATACATTATATTATTGCATTTAAAATGTCCTAAAATATCTTTTATTATGCAATATTATGATGTATTAATGGTTTTATTATTCACAAACCAATCTAGAATAAATGAATCATCACTAGTCATTGTTTTAGAGTTTTGATTGGTGAGTAATAAAATCATTTAATAAATTACTTTAATGTATTCAAACTATCTTGAAGATATATTTTATTTTGCAATATGGTGATGTATTAATGGTTTCATTATTCACATACCAACCTAAGATAAATAAATTGTCACTAGTCATTCCTCTAGAGTTTTGATTTGTGAGTAATGAAATTGTCTAATATATTACTTTATTGTATTCCAACTATCTTTATAATGACTTATTTTTAAAATATTATGGTGTATTAATAGTTTTATTATTAACGTACATGTCTAAGATAAATTAACTGTCATTGGACATTATCTTAGAGTGTTGATCAGTGAATAATGAAATTACTTCATAAATCATGTTACCGTGTTTCAAAATATCTTTAAGATGTTTTATTTTTATAAAAATTATATATTCCAAAAACAAAAAACAACAATCCTTTTGTTGTATGAATTTGATTATTTTTTTTTTCATGAGCATGTGTTTTGAATTTATACATGTGTCATTGTTTTAGAATATCTTTTCTTCGATAATGCGAGTGAATTTTTGTTGGATCAATGCGATACCACATAGACCCATTGAGTGTAAGTGGTAGCCTTCGAGCTTGTCTCTATCGATGTAATCTTGAACATGTTTATACCTATCATTTGTTTATCATCCTGCAAGTCTAATGCTTGTATTTCAAAAGTGAGGATTTGACTTTATCGTTAGGCTCAGGTTCTAAATCACTATCTTAGATCATCACAGTTTTTTACCATTAATAACAAACACACATATATCAACTTAGACAAACCCGTAACCTATATGTAAGCATGTTAAACATTTTTTTCCTTGGAAAACTTTTGATAGATCATTTTATTAGCTCCAGGTCAAATTAATAAATATGTTAACCAATACATGTAAGCTACGTGATTAAAAGATTTTTTTTTTAATGAAATAAGTGAGGGAAATTTGACTTGGATTCTTTATTATTATTTTTTCTATGATTTTTGAAGAAAACACTTGATTTGCATGTGAGTTTTAACAAAAGATTGGAGAAAATTGAAGAGGTTTAACAAAAAGAGGCCATTATTTGGACAAAATTGAAAACAAATAGGCTTTATATTTGTAATTTTTTAAAGTAGAAGAGGGTGCTAATAAAAAAAAACTTATAATCTCGGTTTGACATTGTGTTAGTGATTGTTTTTCAAAGTGTTTTTTATTTGAATTACATCAAAATAATTTTTTTTTTTATTTTTTTAAATTTATTTTTTACAGTAGCATATCAAAACGATTTAAAAATATAACAAAAAAAAAATAATTAAATTTTTTAGTAAACAACGTTTTTGACTTCCATGTCAAAACTCTAAGCAATCGAGATAATAGCTTAGACTTGTACAACATTCAATTACATTAAGTAAACACATCCAGCTTTGTAGAAGCAAATGCAGAAATTAAAAAAAAAAAGAACAAGAACAAGAAGAAGAAGGAAACAGCGATATACAACTTCTTTGTCCTAATACTCTATCTGTTATGTAATTAAGTTGAAAGCAACGTATATCATAGCCCTACCCTATATATTTGGGTTCGAAATACAAAATATATTCATCAAATTACATGCTAATTAAAAAACGAAAAACAAGAACAAGGGAGTGATGGAAATTGGCCCTTGTCACGATATATATTCCAAAACTCAAACTAGTGAGGCCACACCGGTTGTGCCTTAATCTGTATTTGAGCTACAACGGGGAGAGAGGGAGTTAGGGATGCAAAGGGAGATCAGAGTCCTAGCTCGGAAGGAATCTCGGATGCTTGGTAGGGTGCTAGCTAGGCCATTTGACAGTTCAAACTCGATCGGAAGACATAAATTAAAGTGTGTTTTCTTGTCTGGTAGGAAAATCTTGAGGGTGGATGGAAATTGCGATAATACTAATTTTTTAAAAAAATTCTTGTCGATAGGTTTTTACTTTTAGACAAGTCGATCTTCATATGTGAGCATAAAACCTTGTTATAATTGTCTTTCTCAAACAAGATAATTTAAGCCGTTAAAACTGGTCCAAATAGTATATATTTATCTAAGTATTAATTAAGGTAATTTATATTAAGAAAGATGAAGGAATCAGGGGAAAGAAAAAAAGGGTCCATCGTGCTCAATGGTACATATATAAAACCATAAAATTGTATATAGTGAGGCCAAAATAATTGTTCCAAATCCTCAGTGCTCCGAGCACAGAAAAGGCAGTCTAAGCTCTTAATTAAAGGGAGACGAATACCTTGACCAAGAGAAAAAAGACATAAAGTGAGATAACGAGCTTTAAGAAGAAAATAATTTACAAGAGGACAGAAACAAAAAACATAGCTATTGTCTACAAGCTTTTTGGATGTGTCCCTTTCCAAACTCAAAAAAAAAAAAAAAAATTTAAAAAAAAAAAAGAGGAGATTCAATTCAAAATTTTCTGTCCTTTCTTGTCTCTTACATTCTCTCTTAGATGATGCTCTGTCCTTTTGTACCTTTCGGCGCCTATTAGAACCTTACCCCCACCACCCTGCCCGTTTGACCACTGTTTTGACTGTATTATTTGTGGTGATAGTTATTTACTAGCTATGATTCTCATCAACTAGGAAGCCCCCTTAACGTTGATGCACTTTTTAGGTTTGCTTAGTCTAAGTATTGCATTTTAAAAACTCTGAAAATATTCTTCAGCAATTTTTTTTTTAAAGACAACTTTTTTGGTCTATTAAAAATCGTTTTCCCCTGTAAAAAGACCATTAAAATGGTATTTTTCAAATAGTCTTTTAAGTGGGTGTACTTTAATCTCCAAGGAAATCATTTTGCAATCTAGTCTCCTTGTGTAATGATCATCAAGATGGTGTTTTTAAATCTGTAATAGGAAAATTTTGATTTTTATGTTTTTTGTTAAAATATCAAGGTATCTTGAGTGAGTTTTCAAGCACACCAGGAATTTTTTTTTTGTTATTTTTAGAAAATATTATTTATATATAAATCGACACATCCAGCAAAATTTCTTATATATTTAAATTTGAATAAGTGTATCAACAAGCCATTTATCCCTTAGACCAACATGCTGAGCTATAAAAAGGATTACGAAATTAAATGTGTTTAGCATTGTAATAGTTTTTGAAATTTTAAAAAATTATGTTTGATTCTAAAAAAAAATAATTTAAAAAATATTTATTGATTGGAAAAAAAAACTACCACAATAATCAATAATATCAAACGATGTCTAAGCATACGAGTCTTTGGTGTGTATAGCTTTTTCTTTCCATCTTCAGAGCTAAGCTTCAGATAGTTAGGCTTAATCATGCATGTGCTTATCTTCTAGAAACCATTATGCCTCATTTATCTCTAATAAGTGGGCAAATGATCCAATCATTTAATTGAAACCGCAACGCTATACAAGGTGGGCATGCATTATAATGGTTCATCTTCTTTTTTCTTCTGATAAATTAAATCATGATGGTTCATCTTTAAACGCAATGATATTGAGAGAATACACTAATTTTCTAAAGCTTTAAAGCATCGATGCATTATTTCAAGACATTTTTAGGAGATATATAGATGATTCTACGATGAACTTATAATTATAGTAGTATGATTGAGTATTTTAGTGTTCATTCCTCTGAAATTCTCAACTACTAATATTATCTAATTATCGTAAAAAATAATGGAATGTGTTTGAGATTGGAGTCCACATGCAAATTATCAAATAATCATCTCTGCGCCAAGAAATCTGGCTCTTGAGCTTTATCCCAACAAGTTGCAAGGCCCATATAACAATTAAAATATATAAAGTTAATAAACTTTGTTCAATGTCAAAGTACGTGATTCACACGGTGTCTTTCCTTTCGTTTTCCTGGTAAACATTAAGAAGGATACATAAGCATAAACGCACGTCAAGTGAAAATTGTTCAATGATTATTTAGAAGTTTTTTGAAAGTTGAAGGTTTCAGATGCAAAAATGAATATCTAGGGGATGGAAGAGCACGATCCAGACACTGTGTAGTTCAGACTTCTTGCATGAAACCTTCCTCCTTCCTCTTCCAGTGCTAAAAGAGATTAAAGATAATTATAATATTTAATATTTAAGACCAAGCAACTCTATTTAGCTGATTTTTTCGTTTCTGACGAGGCGCTCGTAACCAGCTCAGGCCCATTATCAGTTGAAAACGCAAACTATATGCAGAAATGGTTAAAAGACCTTGTGTTTGGCTGATTTATATACAAAACCTTGGTCTGATCATGGAAAAAAATAAAGAAACTCAAATCTCCTTGGTCCAAAACACACAAATCTCGTATCTGTTGGAAAGTGATGGTTGTACAGACATACAAAGTAGAAAATGAGAAGATGTTAACAGAGTAGGTTGTTTGCATTGTTGTTGTACCTAATTGAGGATGTGCGTGGGAACAGTAAACTAAGATATATAAGTTGAGTGCATGTGATGCCAAATCTTCCTTCGATTTGGTCTTAGCTAGCGGCTGATCTCCCTGATGCGGCTTCGCTGCATTTCTTGTTAGGTAGATCCTGTCCCGTTCTACTGTTCTTGTCTCATACATCCACCCGTATAAAGTACTGTATATTGTAAATCAGTGCCTGCTATATTAATGTTGATATTCTCAAAAGACATAAACTCCACGTTTCATGTGCGTGATATGTGAACAAGGTTCTTGACCAGAAAGACTAATATCTAAACATTCTCACTACTTTTTTAGCATAAAGATAATGTGATCTCTTGATCTAAATGTTTCCATCTGCGTCGATTATCTTTTTTGATGAAAACCAGAAACATGCTAACCCTAAAGTCAATGCATATGTGATTTGGATATACGCATAAAGCAAATGGATTTCACTTAACATATATAGAAAATTAAGACTCTTCATCATCAGACATGATTAATTAATAAAGTTGTAAAAAAAATGTGAACACAGACACACATATGTGTATATATATGCGTAAAGTTGTTGTAAGAAATGTGAACACGCATGTATATGTGTGTGTGCTTGATGAATTTGCCATTTAAACTAGCTGGGAAATACTATAAATTTATATATATATTTAGCTGAAAAAGATTTTCTGCATCATTTTGGATCATGTCTATCAGAGGGATTGCTGCATGGCCCTCAAATTGAGTTGCAATTACACAAAGTTCTAAATGCATTACAGTTTGGTACTTGATTATTACGCCTAGCTAAGCTAGCTAAATGGGTTTGTCTTCAAAGCAAGGTCAGCACAAGCACATGCCATTTGCTGAGAAGGCTAGGTTTCTAAAGTGAAACAAGTATTAGTCAAATGCGATTCTGCAAAAGTTCATTCCTTCGCCTTTTCTTTATCCTCTTTTAAAAACCGGTGGGGAACCCTTATTATTACTTCTTCTCTTTCAGTCTCAATCCATGCTTCCCTTTTGTTTTGCCTGCAAACAAGAGATGTCGGCCACACCACCATGCACCTATTATATAACTTTTTTTCTTTATGTATTGTTTTTTTTTGACTGGTGACTTTCTTAAATGCGCGAAGTATATCTTAGCAAACAAAACCATGCACTTTTTTTGGCTTGTTATTTAATGATTATGGGATTAGGGTTCTGCTCTCCTGGATGTGAACAAGAAATCGTGATTCAAGGACGCACATCATGGCTTATCAGCAACTTTTGATTTCTTTATGCTTGTAGTTGTAATTATTAAAATCAATAGTGAAATAGTTGTATTTTCCATTAATCATATAGTAATGAGGCCGCACGTTCACGTTGACTAGAGTGACCCGGGAAGCGTGCGGTTGAACGTCTAGAATTTGATTCCCCCGTATCTTCATTGTAAAAACTCTTTTTTTTTTCCCCTCTTGATCATCTAAAGAACTTTGTTGTTATTCTAGAGTCAAGATGCTAATCATGCTAATAAAATGCCTTTGGAGCAAAACAGAGATTCTCATTTTTGCGGGCACCCAAGGAGAACAAGATTTTGCATTGGGCTATAGTCGAGAATACGTGTATCAGGGGCCAGTTTCCTTAACCTTGTAATTTGGGTTAAAGCCCCTTAATTGTTGAGATTCAAACCCCATTCAGGGAAGGAAAAAAAAGGTGTGGACCAACCAAATTCTGCGAGTTGTGTGAATTACGAACTGGGCTACTCTGAGACCTATAAACCAAGATCCATGTCCATGCCAACGATTGTAAGGGGGGCATGCTGCTCGTTTTGTAGAGTGTTAAGCACCTCCTGTATTCTCAAACTTGTCAGAAACTTAGACAAGAAGACTCAAATTCAGATGGTTAATTAAACAAATGAAGTCTCAGCATCTCAGGCCTCCTATCTGTCAAAGAAGCTTGAGATTTAATGAATAAATTAAACTTGACTGCTACGTTGTTATTGTTAAAATAATTAAAATCAAACATAAAAAACAGTTAGAATTTTCAATAATTTATTTATTATAAGTGCTTAAGGTTAACTTAAATACAAAGAAATTATATATAGGTTAAACTAAAAATATTATTCTATTTTTAATAAATAGAACTAAATAAATATTATTTAACAGTAACTTTATTGCTATTCGAATGAGATGAGCCATTTCAAATGGATGCATTAGTCAAGCAAGTTGCAATCATATAATATAATTGTCAAAGAACTTATATAAAAAAATCAATTCAATCTAAAAGTTTATATTGTTAGGTGAGGTTATAAAATATAATTTATATTATTCTCTAGAACACCCTTTCAAGTAAAAATCATTTGGGTTTGAAACTTGTATAGGCTCACACTACCTTGTGTTTATTTTTTATTAAAAATAAAAATAATAAGATTCAAACTCGTGACCGCTTGGTTATCAAGGCTCTGATACCATGTCGAAGAATTAGTTCAATCCAAAAACTTAAACTGTTAGATAAGATGTTAAGATATGATTTATATTATTTTCTAATAATCTCAATATAAAATTTGTGGGACTCTACAAAACATTGGTTCATAACAAATAATTTGCAGAGAATTTATTGAATTTCACAGGAAAAAAACACAGCACACATTTGCACGAGAAAGCTAGTTAAAGTTTGACGAGAATCCGATGAGTTTGGGAGGAAAAATCACGATGATAGTTGTAGTGGGTTTACCAGTTTCAAGCCCAACAACCCAATATTATATAGCTCAGACCGTTTGAGATTGCCTAATGACATACAGAAGAAGGAACTATCCTGCATGCTTTCTCAACATGGCGCCCTCATTCAAGATTTTGAATGCTTATTTTTAACATGTATATCATACACACAATGAACTCTTCTTTTAACTCAACTCTCGATCCTCAAACTTGGGAAATTCTCTGTCTTTCTTTCTCCTATTTTCCATTTCATTGTTTTCTTTTTCATTGAGATTTTACAAGTTTAAAGCAAAACTTCCGTTTGCTAGTTTTATGTTTTTTCGTTTAATTAATGCTATTTTTATTTTTATTTTCCTATAAAAACAAGAAACCCATTTAAGATTAAATTTTCTAAAATTACAAAAAAAAAAAATACATTTTCCAATTAAAGATTTCCTTGGATTATTTATTTTTGAAGTTTTAGCTTGGCTTCTCATATCATGCTTATTTCTTTTTACTGCACATTAAAACCCTCCATTTTTTCTCATTTAATTTCTCTTGGTTTCTAATTATATTTACTTGCAAATTATTAATTTCACTTATTCAACAACATTTGTAGATGTTCTTGGAAGGCTTAGAGCCATACAACCCGATGGAGAAGATACTGGTTCGAGGCCAGGCAGTTGAGAATAAAAGAGAATTCATTCTAGAAAATATTAAGCCCAACTCATAGCAAGCCCATGAACTGAGTCATTCCTTCCCATGGCCATTCAAAAGGCCTCGGCCCAATAAAAAAAGGATTAACATTTTCGACAAGAGGGCCACTTCCTTTTCTCTCTCTTTTTTGTTGGCTAACTTATTAAATTATTTAATTTAATTTATGAAAAACAAGCCATGAAATTCAGTCGATTCGGTCTCTAATGACCTAAATTAGTTCAAGTAAAACCACCGTTTTGCCTTCGGTTATTCTTGCCCTCGGCTTTTTATTTGTAAATTGTGTTTTACACCGGTGTAAGGTCCCCCACCATTCGACATCATGGGCCCATTCATTTAGCAGTTCTTTGCTTTACGATGCTTTTTATCCTCGATATGGAACATATATTTAGATATACTTGATAAGGAATAACGTAGAAAAATATGGCAGTGATGAAATATTGATGGGATGTTACCATTAAAGCGATGGTGAAAATGAAGGAGAAGTGGTGGTGATTGAATTGTAACTGTGATTGATGATTACATGGTGATGATATTTGCACTGATAACGTTAAATATGTTGCGGAGAAATTCATGGGCAAATAAATAATGTAAAGTTTGGATAAATTAAACTCGTAGTCTTATAAAAATAATCATAATTTTATATTAGATGATTATTCAAGTCCAATTTTATAGGAGTGATGGCTCATTATAAGTAGATCCGAAAAACTATGAAATTTGATTAGTTAGATGTTGTTTTTGTTATTTAAATTACTCTACTTACTAATGAAATGGTAGTCTAACGGTTAAGGTATTGTTATATCTCTATAAGGATAAAAATACAAATTTGATTTTCAAGAAACGTATTTATTGAAAGGGACGGTTATGAATCCCGAATGGGACTAGTTTCATCTTTTAAAATGGTATAAAAATACCATGTTAGAGAAGAAAAAATTACTCTATCTAGTTAATTTTGTATTTTAATTATATTTTCTACGTAAATTTGGACTCCTTTTAGCGATGTACAGTTGTAATCCTTCCATGGCAAGAATCGATAAATTTCCAAAAATTGAAAGCTTTGTTTTGAAAAAGCAGGCTTCTTGCTATGTTTCAGTTATAAAAGCAAGTGGAGTCCTCACGACTTTTCATGCTCTCGACGCGATTCCTTGCACAATAAAGACAACGAGAAGGATTCCTTCTATTTTTTTTCAGCGGATGCGTTGCATGGGGATGCTTCCTTTCAAGTCGATTCCAACTTTTATAGTGACTTCTTATTAATAGCCACGACAATTTCACCTCAGTGTCATCCAATTGTGAATAGCAAGTTTTTATCTTGATTTGACTGGGTTAAATTATTGAGGAATAAAATCAGATCTAGTTTGATTAAAGTCTTCCGGGAGATTATTTGTTTTATGTTTTTAAAATCAAATCTAATAAAAACAATCATGATAAACATGTGAGATTTAGGTAGAAAAAACAATTCATTGATGACAAATAATGAAAATTGAGGGATAAAAGATGTATTGAACAAGAAAATAATAGACTAAATGATGTGATTTAATTTATTAAATTTGTGATTCGAGTCATAGACTCAATCGAGTTTAATACTTTTTTAAAAATCTATATCTAAAAAACCTAAAAGGAGCAGAAAATAGCCTAGTTTTACGGGCCTTTAAAAGAAACAGCTCAGGCCTGCACGCCACTTTTTTCTCATTTAAAGGGGCAAATGACTTTTCATCCATTTCTTTTAAAAAAAAAATAGATAGATTACATGTTGTTTGCCGGCTTAGATTCTGTCCACCATTATAATGGTTGAAAAATCAGGGCTATAACTTTTAACTCAAAAAACCACCTTTTCAACCAATTTAAAGCTAAAAACACCCTACAAACACTCATAAAACATGTACAAACCAATTTAAAGCTAAAAACATCCTACAAACACTCCTAAAACATGTACAAACCAATTTAGCAACGCAATAAACCTAAAAAGATGCTCAAATAAAAAAAATCAAACTGAATAAATTTTCTTATCTATATTGAGGCTCAAAATAACCACTATAACCAAATGAAACTTGTTGACATCAATTTCAACTATTTTAGTGGTCGGAATAGGTGTCAATAATGATTTTCTTTCTTTATGTTGGAATCCAGTGAGCCTTTCTCTACTCTCACAAAAAATGATCAAAAAATAAAGAAAATAAACTTTGATATTAAAATTGAATTCTTGAGAACTGAAGGAACCGGTCACCAATAAATCAAAAAGAATACAGGACTAAAATAAATTTTTTGTATGAAATTTGAAATCACCACCTATTTTTCTTATTCCTTTTTACTTTGGTCTTTTATCTTTCAATTCAACCTTTTATTAAAAAAAAAAGTAAGTAATTTGACACTAATTTTGGTTCAAAACATTTAACTGTGCAAAAACAAAATTTAAAAATCAAATTGAGAGTTTAGAAAAAAATAACAATTTTAATCCATAATGATTTTCGAGAAAATACACGGTGCAAGGTATGCGGTAAAATTATCACAAAACTTAGGTTTTTTTCAATTAAAAGTCGATGAATAACACTCTCGAAACAACAAGAAGTAATTTCATTCCGCAAGCAAAGAACACAAAATTTACCAAGTAAATAGCGATGGCAGTATGGCATCCTGAAATTTGGACAATGGATGGGTGCAATATAAACATTGCATAGGTTTGTGGTGGAATTGCTATTCATTAAATAGGTTTAAAGACTTTTTGGTCATTTTTTTAAGGACAAAACATTTACATAAAACGATCAAGAACATTACTCGGATCACGAGTTTGGTGGGTTATCCTGAGTTGAATTAGTCATTTATGTGTTATTTTTTTTTTAATTTCATCTTTCAGCATTGAATTGATTGGTAATTGGACTTCATAACTTATTTCAATAAGCTTTTTATTTAGTTATCCTGATCTCATGACCCGAGTTGCGGATTTGATAGATTAATTTAGGTTGACTTTGATTATTTTTACTAGGTCTTTTTTAATTGTATTTTTTTCAATTTCATCATTCAATATTGAGTTTATTAGAAATTGAGTTTTATAATTTATTTTGATTTATTTTTTTATAGAATTATCATGATTTTATGACTTGAGATGCGGATTCACAGTAGGATTAAATCGATCCGATATATTTTAATCTCAATATTTATAAAACAAATATTATTATGAATATTTATTTTAAATTAAATTATATTTTTATCAAATCACATCAATCAATTCCTGGCTGATTCAAAAGAAATTTCTGGTGGAGAAATGTCTAACCATTTTTTTATATTAAATTTTTTTCTCAATCAAACCCGCGTAATAGCTTACAATCATCTAGTTAGTACTATTTTTCCATGGAAAACATTAACTTAAGCATTAGAAAAGTCGATTAGCGTCTCATGACGGTGTCGATCTAGCATTGGTAGCTCCATAGGAGGATTAGTCATCGATAAATAATTTCATCTCAGGATTGCCTGCCTGGAACAGATACAAAAGCTGAAGGCCAATCATGAGGGGGGAAATTGACATGGAAGCCCAAAATTCACCGAGTGAGTAAGACGGCCATGTGATTTAAATGATTATTAACAAGCATTATTAGCCATGTTCGAAATCCACGTGGCAAATTACTAGAAATAGCATTAGGCGCTGTCAATTCATATTTTCATTTCGTTTTGTTTGAAGAATTTTATCATGTTGGCGGCACGTAATTGGATCATCTCCTTGCCTCTTAAGAGTCTTTTCGCTTTTCGTTAGGCATGACACTTTCTTTAATACTATTAAAATAACCTAAAACACTTTGGAATATAAATGTGGATTCACACTTCAAAACATTGTTCACTTGTACAGGGATTGAAATCTTTTCACGTGTTATATTTATTATTTTCAAATGGAGCCGGACAAATAAATAATTTTTTATTTTAATTATATAGTAAAATAATTAAAATATTTTAAAAGCGAAAAATTTAAATTTAGTTCCAAAATGTCTTTTTATATTTTCATAATAGTTTTATTATTATTATTATTATTATTATTATTATTATTTAAGCTCTGGGGTAATTTAGTATTTGTTTAAATATAAAAATATTAAATAACTAAAATACACAGTAAGACAACAAAACTATCCTTAAAGTAAAAATAAAATAAGTCTGAGTTCAATGAACATTTTTATTTTTTTCATAATGATTTTTTTTAATTATAAAGTTAGCTCATATGCAATTATGTATTTGGCTGAATAAAAAACAAAGTGGCACATGTGTGGCTCACCGGGGGTGCATGGGAGGTGTCCGCGCCATTCAGGTGAAAAGTGTAGTGCCTCCCAACATCTAAAAATACTCTTTCATTGTGTCGTTGGAAGATTCACTATGTCCTTTTTCCTATTGGTGTGATGAGTGTCACTAGTAGTGGTCTGATTTGGCACCAGTGAGCTTTTTT
>Ga0307517_10008250_pt1 | contig 14969 bp, 11 predicted proteins | sample 23_EM_MG_FD_194515 | JGI IMG/M metagenome (GOLD analysis project Ga0307517, IMG submission 194515) | Populus trichocarpa ectomycorrhiza microbial communities from riparian zone in the Pacific Northwest, United States - 23_EM | ecosystem: Host-associated > Plants > Roots > Unclassified | place... | reverse complement strand
ATGGTTGAAGAATTAACTGCACTTTGAATTGCTATAGTGTAGTTGAGTCAGCCCCTCTATTTGTTTTAGTTCTTGAAAAACTGTGGAATTGCATACTCTAAAGTTTTGTTTTTTCAATCTATTCATCACATACATTATATTGAAATGATTTTAAACCTTGTAATTTGTTTCAATTCGCTTGTTATAACATATTTATAGTATAAAAAAATATTTTAATATTAAATTGATGTTAAGTGTTGCAAATTAGAGTTTAAATTTAGCAATTAGAAAAATTAAAGCAATAAGAACTAAATTCAACACTAAAATAAAAAAAAAATATATATATTTTTTTCTTCTACTTTTGCAGCAGAAAAAACACTATTTGGTTCTTGATTTTTTTTTTCTAGGGCCTTATATTTTAAGGTTTCACATTTCAATCATAAACTTTATTTATTTTATATTTCATTCATTAAAATTTAAATGAGAAAAAAATTTACTAGAAAAAGGGAGAGGAGAGGGAAAGTCTTTGACCAATCATTGACCATAAAAAAAAACTGATTTTAGTGTCTAAGAATTTTTTATGGAGAAATAGGTTTAATGGAGGTGATGTTTACTTTGAACACGTAAATAATATATCGAGACTTGTAAAAGTTTTTTTATTATTTGATTGATTTTTTTTAATATGACTGTAAGCTATTTTGATGTTAGAAATTGGTTTATTGAGGTTTCTAAAATGTTTTTGGGGTGTTTCATATAAATTTAAGTTAAAAACTAGGTTTTTTATGTTTAAAAACACAAACCTAAAGTTTAATAGTTGCCAGTCAATTACAAGACAACGCGTCATATGTTATATAAAAAAGAGGGTTGACAACGTTCCATTCGCCCATATAAAAAAATAAGCGAGTGGGCCAAGCCTTCTAAGCCTATCCGAGCCTTTTCTTTCTTGTATATTCCTTTATTTTTTTTGTATTTTTGACAAAAAAATTTCTTTAAATAAATTTAATAAAATAATATTTAAATGATTGTTCAATCATGTCATTGTTTTTAAAAAAGATTCAGTTTTTTTATGATAATATTATTGATTGTTTTATAAATAATTATGTGTTATTCTAATATGTATAATTTTTAATATATATATATATTCGATATTTTATATAATTTTCTTATATTTATTTTTTCAGTATTTTTTTTTCATGTAATAACGTCAAAATAATTGATTCATGATATACAATTATAGCAAAGTTTTACTTAAAATAACACTTCTCATAAAAAAGGCATTTTTTTGTGTCAAATTGAGAAATGAATAAGAAAATTAGTTTTTTTATTAAAAATATAAATATTTTCCATTTTAATTCAAATTATTATAGTTTTCACAAGTATTTTTTTTATCGATTTTACTTTTTATTTAATGAACTATTCTACTAATAAATAAAAATTTTGTTGTCAAAATAACAAAGAGGATACATGAATAAGAAAAGAAAAATTTGACAAAAACAATTCTTTCATAATTTTATTCCTTGATTTTTATACCAAAAATTATTTTTATCATTAAATAAAATAAATAAATTCCAAAAGTTTCTAGGCAACTCACTGGCAACTATGCTAATACTAGCTAACCAACGTCATAGTTATGAAATCCATTTGGAATTTGAAGTAGCTCAAGACTCAAGTTAGATCAATCATGCCGATTTAATATTTTTTTAAATGAAATGACACGTATGATATTATTTTGGATAAAAGTTAAAAAAATTTCTTGGAATTGATTTAATTAGTTTTATATAAGTTTAATCAAGTAAATTAGATTTCAAATTAATTGCCAGACTAGAACGGGGTATAATAAGCATGATTAAGATAAGGCAACCTCCATCTCTTTTAACGGATTCTGCTGATTAAAGGCCTCAACAAACTCTTGATTCCCGTGATTATTCCCTATCCCTCTCCCTTGCTTTTTCTCATGGTTCGTCCTGACATTCTAGGCTTACCAACAGGTGCCCCCGTTTCTGTGAAGAAAGAGCAACCTTCCAGCTTTAAAGAATTTTGCAAAGCCTGTCTATCCATATTCGCCGGATGGTGTAGCGTTGATAGAAAATTATCTCCACCTTCTTCAGGCAGATCAGATGAATTACAAGTGAAATTTGAAGCCATCAGCCAAGCTCCCGAGGTATATATACTTCCATGCATAAATTAATAAATGTAAAGTTTGCAGGGATTATATTTTCCAGGAGTTTTTGTTTTAATCATCTCTCGAACAAACTGGCATAGAGATTCGAGATCCTGAAATCCCATCAAGACGTTTATCTTTAAAAACTAACGAAATTCACATCCATCACGAATATTGCATATCCTCACGTAGGTGAAATTTCCAGGAACTTGGTTACGATACAGAAGAGGGAAAGACGATGAATGGAATCCACAGTTTTAGATACAATGCTAATAGTATGCGAGGTGACAATCCTTCGAGTCCAAGAGGATTCTTCAGGCATAAAAGCATGGATGGCTGCTTTCCTAATATATCTTCTCCTCTGTCAAGAAGTGGAAGCCTGAAGAGCCCTTCTCGAAAATTATCTTTCCGAAAGAGAAATACGAGTCAGAAAAGAACCGATTCACGTCATGGCTTGTCTGCATCTCTCTCAAGAAATGCAAGCCGGAAGAACGCCAGCACCATCATGTTTTCAAACTCAATGGGAAAGATGAAACCTCCGGCTATTGAAAGGCTTCTCGAGTGCACGCTTGAGGAGTTATGTTATGGATGCATGAAAAAGATCGAGATAACAAGAGATGTCATAATTACAAATACAGGGTCTGTTCCCAGGTCCAGAGTTCATCGTTTATTGCTTCGGTTTTTTCATCTGAATTTTGATTGTTCTTCTCCTTGATAACATGATTTACAATCAGATGAGGTTTCGAAATTGCAATTCTTCATGTTTTGGCTGCTAAATATTAAAATTCCATAAAACTACGTTCTTAGTAAAAAATCGGAGTCGCAAATAATAGTTTTAAGCCGGGGAAACACCGACCCTTTTTCGGAAGGCATGCACATTTGTCAGGAAACTCCGCAAGGCATTTGAAAGTCGATCGAAAAAGGATGAATTTAGAGCGAAGAAAAACATCACTAGCTAGTATATTGATGTCTTCCATTGTTTCTGGCAGGCAAGTAATCCAAGAAGAGGAAACATTGACAGTTAGAGTGAAGCCAGGATGGAAAAAGGGAACGAAGATCACATTTGAAGGAATGGGAAATGAGAGGCCTGGCACTTGCACAGCTGATATAATCCTCGTGATTGCCGAGAAACGACACTCTCTGTTTCGGAGGGAAGGAGAAGGTTTGGAGATAGGAGTAGAAGTTCCACTAGTGAAGGCTCTAACTGGCTGCCAGATCTCAATCCCTTTGTTGGGCGGTGAGGAAACAAGTTTGATGATCGATGATATCATTCACCCTGGCTATGAAAGGATCATAGAAGGTCAAGGCATGCCAAGCACAAAAGAGCAGGGGGGGAGAGGAAACTTGAGAGTTGTCTTCCTCGTTGAATTCCCGACACAACTGACAGATGAACAACGGTCAGATATTCGTACTATTTTTGAGGATTCTTCTTGAATCTTTCAGTTTTCCCTTGGAGCCGATCCACACCCTGCTGATCATCGTACGATACACTTAGAATCTCTATGGTAATCCTCTTGTCTAGAATCTGACCAATATTTGGTTGTCAAAAGTAGAAGATTCGTGGTAGTTTATGTATTATCCTTCCCCACTGGATCCCTTGCAGCATTGGGACAAGGTCCTAACCCGCAACCTCTCAGACATGCACTGCTACCAGGTGCCATTTGGCTACGTGGCCGACGGCTACAATAAATTATTCGATTTATTTTTTTTCAAAAATACTTCTGAAAAGCATTATACCACACTAGCAAAACAAATTTTATTCATCGGAGGGTATAACTGACATTGCATTCCACTTTCGTTCTTGTAATCAATCAACGTTCCAACTTAAATTAAGTACAAAAATAATATAGTGATTGAGCTTACACTGAAGACATCATATTCCTAGACTTAAGACATTCCAAGCAGGGTGCGAAGTATTGTCCATACATTACATTATATTTCTAGACTTAAGACATTCCAAGCAGGGTGCGAAGTATTGTCCATACATTACCAGTGATTAAAGCCTTCATCAATCTTAGCTTTCCCAGTGTGTACGGTGGATATCTCACAGATGCATCACCTACAAAACTTCGATACACGACTGCCTTCTTGTGGGTAAAAGCATCGAAGGAAAATTTGCCATGGTATGAACCCATTCCGCTCTCGCCCACGCCCCCAAATGGTACACTATGAACTGCAAGCTGCACCATCAAGCACATATTAGGTGCAGATACTAGATGGTTATTCAGTTAATGAAATTAAGTACACAAATTTCAAGAGCAAGTATATGTAAAGATGGAACAAACGACAGCCTTGGACCAAGTATTCAGGAATCCAGGAGTCTTAGTCCCTCCCTCGCACATAATTGTGGTCCATTGTTTGTTATCATGGTAATTCCCACTTCATGTGAAAAGGAGAGAGTGCCAGAATCATTCATGAGTGCTGTGAGCGCCAGAGGCACTCATTCATCTCCGACCACCATCACCCCCACAACTATAAAGTGTACCTGGGTGATAACCATACAGACTGAGACTGCTCGTGTAGTATGCATATATGCAAGGATATGCACAAGGTTCTGGAAGTTCAGAGAAGAATAATTACATGCAAAGTAGTGTCATTAATGACCACACCCCCTGCAGAAACAGACATCAAAAACTGCTCCTTCAGCTTCTTGTTATTGGTAAATAAATAAGCTGCAAGTGGCTTTGTTCCTGATTTTATTATATCAAAGCTATCCTCGATTTTGCTGACCTGTTTGAACAAAAAAACAAAAGAAATCATAATTGGCATCCCACATTTTATTACAAGAATTCTGTGACAACCTATTGAACTTTCTACTCTTAAAAAAATATTACTGTTATCCAGAAAACAGTAACGGTTAGTCTTTCTTTTTTTTTATCATTTACAAAGGCCTTCCAGTAGAAAATTACTCCTCTAAAGTGGAAGACAACCTCCTACAAACTCATTTTGATCAACAAGCACAGAGAGAGAGCATATATTGAAAACCATGATGTTTTTTGCTATTTGTAATAATAATCACTCTGCATATATAATATCAGAGCTATCACTTCTACCCAATGTAAAGAGAAGCTCCTCCTTTAATGTTGTAGAAGCAGTTTAGATTCAGTTTTATGTCCTCCTTCATATACTGTCCGTACAATAATACAGCTATGAGCCGAGGATCTCTTGATGCTTACAGTGAGAATGGGAAGCAATGGACCAAATATCTCTTCTTTCATTATTAGAGAGTTTTGTGGGACGCCCAATAATATGGTGGGAGCAATTCTCCTGCCATTGAATAAAAGATTTGTCAATGAAAAGCAAATAGCACCAAGCTAAACTAAGTAACGAACCAAGAAAAAGGCAAGCAGATACTCACAGGTTGGCTTCATCTCTTTCACCTCCATAAACAATCTTCCCAGAAACCTTATCCTCATCCAGTAGCTTTGTCAAACGAGAAAAATGGTTGGAATTCACAATTCGAGATAAATCTTTTGATTCCAATGGGTTCTTTCCATAAAATGCCTCCAGTTCTTTTTTCAGAGAGTCCACCTGTATCACAGAAGGAATTAATGAATGGCTGAAAAACAAAATGGAAAAACAAGGAACAAGAAATGAATGCTAGAAATCAGCATTACCAGCTTCTCAGCACAATCTTTCGTTGTTATTATGTAATCCGGAGAGATGCATGCTTGTCCATTATTACACCCCCACTTGCCTACAATTATCCGCCTAGTTGCAATCTTGGACAAGCAGGTAGATGTGTCAGAAAATGACAGTAAGATGAAACTTATGGTGCCTTAACCAACGGTATGTAGCAATGAACATGGAGAAAATGACAGTATGACACCCATAACATGCACATGTAAAGGGATGCAAGGAGCTTTTTACCTGTATATCGATACCTGAATCAACAACAACTGGAGATTTTCCTCCAAGCTCCAAAACAACCGGTGTAAGGTGTTTTGCTGCAGCAGCCATCACAATTCGTCCTACTCTTCCATTGCCTGTAAAATCAAGGATGACATGTTTTAGGGTTCAAGTTTGTATTGAAGAAAACACCATTTAATTTGTGCTTAAAGCATCAGTTTAGTTTCCTCTTTTACTTGCAGGGTTTCTCCAAAAGAATAACTGAAAGTTCTGTCAACTGGGCAACAGTTGAATTGTTTCTTATTTTTCCTCTTTTTAGACTAATTATTTGAGGCATAAAATCATGCCCTTTAAATGAGACAAACACTAAATATAGCAGTACTTCAAAAGAGCACGTTTTGAATATCATATTCAACAAACTGGGAGAGCAGAATAATCTGAGCAGCATTGTCCTGAGAGACAATAGTAGCATCACTCCACGTCAGCAACATCCCAAAGCCATGCATTTTATCACTCTTGAATCTAAAGAGAAACATGCCATCCCTAGGCAAAAGATGTATTACATGATCTACCATTATAATAGCAAGCCCAGCAGAAAACATTTTAACCTCTTCATATTCCATTTAACTCCACAACCACGAGAAGCTTTCATTCTTCAGAAAAGTACTGACCACTAAGTCTCACACACTCCCAAATTCCAACAAACTGCCTCATGTAAAGGAACTAATGTATAGAAAATCTGGATTCTACAATGCCCTTCAACCAAATTTCAGTTTACAAGGTTTAAGTACAACAATCCGGGAGCCAGAATTTCTTCTTTTAGAGGAATACAGAAGCTACAGCCCTCAGATGATAATAACATACTACCAATCTTGCCAGGAAAAGAATTTTCACATTCTCATAAATTACAACGAGCAATTTAAGTGGTATGATGATGATTGACATGAGACATTTAGGAACACCAAAAATTATAGAATGTTCTATGACAACCATGTCAAACAGACAAAAAAAAAATCACCTCTCACATGTTTTTTCTTGAGATTAGTATAAAGCGGAATGGATTTTCCTGCTCTATTCTGCCTTGCCTTCTCCCTTTGTCATGGCATATTACTGTGTATGCTCAATATGCTTATGGTTGCTCCCTTTTTTTGTCAGTTTAATAAAATTACACTTCTCCAAACATGTCAATCACAGAAATGCAGAAAGGACCTCTAAGACTTTAACTAAGCGGCTGAGTTGAAACCTTTCCAAATACCTCTGGAAAAAGAATTCTGCGATTTGTTCAACATCTAGCAAGATGTTGCTTATATCGCTTCAGAGAATTGTAAGAAAATAAGTACACAGTTTCTTTTGTGTTGATTTACCGCCATATATTTCTGTCTATAGAACAATTTAACAATTAGACATCACATGCACATACAAACAGAGGAATGAACAAGAACCTGTATAAAATATTTTGTCCCACTTTTGCTCCAGTAGTGCAGAAGTTTCAGAAACAGCCCCCTCAACAACCTTTATCGAAGAGCAATCCAAATACTCTGGAAGTAGCTTTGCAAGCAGTGAGGATGTAGCTGGTGCAACTTCTGATGGTTTTAAAACCATAGCATTACCGGCTGCAATAGCTCCAATGAGCGGATCCATAGACAACACTAGAAAGAGAGAAATAAGACTTGATTATTATAGTATCAACAATAAATGCAAAGAAATATAGGACTTTTCTATGAACATACAGAAAGGGTAATTCCATGCTGAAATAATCAACACAGCACCCAGTGGTTCTGACACTATTTCAGCTGATGAAGGAAAAGTTGTCAAAGAAGTTTTTGCCTGCAATGAAAAGATATATTGATTACACTCAACTCAATTACCGAAAAGATCAAAACTGTAAACAAACTACAAATAGTGGAGCAATATTCAAAGCAGCTACCTTTTCTGGCATCATCCAATGTTTCAGTTCCTTAATAGCCAATGTACACGAGTTTTTTACCATAGTTAACTGCATAACAAACCATCAATCAACTTTCGAGGAAACTGACATGAAATTTCACATAGAACTCGTATAATATAAGTTATTTCATTAGAATATTTAGGTAGCTAGATTTTTCGAATTTATATAAAAAGCAGCAGCTTCCGTTATTCTCTTTCAGATGCACAAAGATGCAAGTGCTTGCACATGCAAACCTCACATCCTATCAATAAAGTTCATCTTACAAGATTAAAAGATGACGCCCGTAATTAGCAATTAAGCTTAGCAGATTAATAAGAAATTGTAACTATTCCCTGATAAAACAGTTCAATCAATAATAAATACAGGTGGTAGTGCTTTGGAGTCATGGTGATAAGACGTTGGATTTCTTTTGGCAAAAGTCTTACCAGGAAAATGGTTTTCTAGGAAATACTGTCCAGTTACTTGTTTCTTCATTGGCACATTCAATCTAATTGTATTAAAATCCCATCCCAGATTCCACTTACAGTCTCATTGCCACTGTACCCAGCCAAACGGAACGAACTAAACAAGGTTTCCGCATGTTAAACAATTTAAAGCACCAACTCCACAATTAGAGTCAAATACAATAAACATCAGGTTAGGCAATTGATTCAGGTTTCACATCTGTAGCAAGCTATCTTTTATTTAGAAATCAACATCATATTTATCCAAACAAATTTCTTTGTTTCTTTATTGACACAATTTCCTTCCATCAGGAATATCTGGAATCCTGGGTATCAGTCATATTCCTGAAGTATAGCAGTGCAATAAACATCCTATCTATCTAGAAATGCCCGAGTCCTGCAAGTTCCCTTGAATGCCACACATCACCTGCGTATCATATTTGAGACAGAGACCAAACCTTGCGGGGAACATTTAAAAAGAAAGAGAGAAAAAGTGGCGTGTCATTAATGCTTCTCTCGTAAATAGAGGAACACTCCTGCCCAACTCTTGATGAGACGAACATTAATGTTAATCGAAAGTACGACGTGAAGGAGACGGGATTAAACCAAACCTAAGAATATCCATCAAATTAAAAGCTAGAGAGTAGTGGGGAACCCACATCATAACAGACTGGTAGTCAAACCAAAGATCAAGAAACACAACGCGGCGGTTGTGATTTCAGTGACCTGTAACTCCAGTTAAAAATAAAGAGGCATCAATTACTGGTTCCTCCCTCAACTCTAACTGAAATTCAATAATAGATTAGACGGGTAAATAGTTACTGATTCCGCGTCATCAATCGTTCCATTTATAAAACAGTTGCTCACGCATAAAAATAAATAAAAAATCACATCACATCACGTTTGAGAATATCATATATAACAAAAAAAAAAAACTAAAGAAAATTTTCAAAAAAAAAAAAAGGTTATGCCTGGGATTTCTCAGACCTCATAAACGATGGATTCAAGTTGAGGCTTGGAGAGATCTTGACGGAGAGCATCAACAATGTCTTCCTCGTGTTCATCGCACATCTTAACAATACTCTTCAACTGAGATATTCTCCACTCGTAACTCCTTGTTTTACCAGAAGCAAAAACGTCTCTCAGCTCCTTGGTTAACACATTCGCTGCCTCCACATCAAACACCGTGTTCTCCTCCTCCTTCGTCGCCATTTCACCACTCGATGGATACAAAGATGAGAGTTTGGCTTTATGAAATGTGTTTTAGAACTTGTTCTAATAGACAAAGAGAAGGAGACTTTAAATCTCTGTTTGGATTGGACTGGACTTTTGGAAAAGGGAATTTACTTAGCATTAATGGGAGAGTGATAATAATATAAATGTGTTGCTGTCGCTTGTAGTGGTCGAGCCGGCTTCTCAGCGGGAGAGGAATGATAACTTAATAAGACGAGAGATTGGGGCCCCGTGTGCAAATCAATATTTACTACTAGGGCCGTGTTTTCACCGGATCTTAAAGCGCGTCGTCGAATGGGTTTGTCTCGGGATGATGGTAGCAAGCAATCAATTATTTATTGTATGAGAAGTCGTGCTGTTCTCTACCGTATGAGGACGTAGGACGAGTACAAACTATAACAGTAAGACTTTGTCTCTGTTTGGTATTGCCTTGTAAATGGAGGAGGGTGGATAAAATTTAAATTTTTTTATTTTAATTTTAAAATTATTTTAATATGATAATATTCAAAATAATTTTTAAAAAATAAAAAAATATTATTTTAATATATTTTCTAACAAAAAAAATACTTTAAAAAACAAATAATAATAATAATAATAATAAAAAAAAAGGTTGGAATTGTACAACACAAATCAGAATAAGTAGCTTAGTTTTTCCCCAAACTGCCAAGGTTGAAAAAAAGATATTTTCTCAACTACCGTAGTTGAAAATTAACACTGTTTGACTAGTTGCTAGGGTGAGTTTTGCGTATGGTCCCTTTGCGCAACTTATATGGGAAAATAATTTTCCTTTTTTTTTGCTAGTTTATTTCTTCATTTAGCCCCTTAATTTTTCTATTTAGTTACTTTGATTTCATTATTATGATCTTTTCATCTCTTGTTTTTGCCCCAAAAAAAAAAGTTTATTTGCCCAACTTCAATAAAAATAAGTTAATTGATGATATAATCATAATAATAAAACTAAAATTAACTAAACATAAAAAATGAGGGACCAAATGAGAGAGAGAAACAAAGAATAGGCTCACACAATAACCAAAGGAGGAGAGAGAAAAAAAAAAACAAGACGTTGATAACACATCGTAGCTCCGATGATATTACATCAATTATCATTACAAAGATATCAACAAAACAACACCATAGACACCAAGAAAAGTCACCTCTGAAATGCGTGTTTGAGATTGTAGTTGCGGTTGTTTTTTAAAATGTTTTTCACTTAGAAAAGTATGCCAATAATATTTTTTTTATTTTTTTAAAAATCATTTTTGAGATCAACACATCAAAATGATTTAAAAACATTAAAAACATATTAATTTAAAGCAAAAATAATTTTTAAATTTTTTCGAAAACGCTTTTCAAACACAGTGCCAAACACCCTCGTGTGTTACGCACATGATAAAGGGTCAATTTTTTTTGCGTGTGTAACACAAGCGCCAAGCAAAATTTTTTGTCCCTACACGCACCATACAAAAAAAAAATTGATCTGCTAACACATATTACAAAAAGGATTGATAGCAGGTTGCACTCGTAGACCTATATGAATGACTATGTTGTGTTCGTTAGGGAAATTTTTTCCCACTTAAGTTATTTTGATAAATATTTTTCCCTCTATGCTAGTTTGAAAAAAAAAAACCTTATATATAATTGGCTTGTGCTATGCTGCATGTCATAACATATTAAAAAAATGTTTAAACATTGTTTATGTATTTTTTTACCATGAGAAATCTTAATCATTAATTCAAAATCCAAAGCATCCTTTAATAAAATAGACCAGGGAACATATATGCTAACAAAGGAAACTTATATGCTAACAAATGCTAAAAAGAGCTTTTAATGATAACTAAATACTAATTCGTGAAATTGAGAAATGTGTGCAGTTAAAGATATATAATCATGTGTTATGAGAGGATCTTGAATTTTTTTAATTTAATTATGTGGCACTAATATTTTTTATAAAAAGAGTAATAATTTAAATTCAATTAAAAAAATTTCTAGTAAAAGCCTTCCTTTTCTTATTAATATCTTTGAATTAAAAAAAATCTAACAATTATTTCAATATCATTTATTTAATAAAAACTAAAAGCATTCAGAAAACATAAAAAAAAATTAGAATGATTTAAAACAATGGTAAAAAAGACACCTTCTAAGTAAAACTCCTTTGTCTCATTAATGTGTTATTTTGTTTTAATTGTTTCACCCAAATATTTTTTTTAAGCACCATTTTATCATTATTCCAAAAACAACTTTCAGTTCTACAAAAATAACACCTTAATAATTTTAATGTTAGCATGTAGAAAAACATAATAACAACACAATGGTTGTACATTGTCGTAGGAAACTCTTTGTATGTGTTATTAAACCTTTCTCAGTTGGTCATCCTTGAAACTTTCCAACCTGAATCCTTGCCTAAACCAAACTTTAAATTAAACCGTGTGAGGGTTACTATGATTTGATTTGGTCGATTTGATGAGTTTAAAGACAATCTGAAAAACCAATAAAAACATGGCTTCACTTTTTTAAAAAAATTCAAGATGATATTTTTTTGTTAATATTGAGATGATGAGATATCGGGTCAATTTGGATTTCAAAAGAATTTCTCACGTAAGTGGAGATACAATCCGTGGAGCCTGTCTAATCTTGAGCAACACATCATGAGATGTGTCAACCTCTTTTTGTTCAAGATGCATTTCCTTCTTGAAAAATTATTAGAGGAAACTCGATGCAAGAGTTTTTTGAGAAAATAAATATTTTTCTTAGTTACTTTTATTTCTTTCTTTTCAGTTTAGTAATTTAATTTTTTTTAATTATGTATTATTAGGCTTTTCTAGTTTTTTTATTTAAAGGGAATAACTTTTATAACTTTTATATTTTCCTATTTAGTATTAATATATTTTTTTTAGTTTTTTTATATAAAGGGTTGTAATAGCCTCTTGATAAGTGAGATTTGAATGAATAAAAATTAAATGTTTTAGGCATCTCCTCATAGTTATAGTGTTCTTGGTCTTTAAAGGTTTTGACTTTTAACAAATCTTGTTATCCTTCACTCTTGTCTGCATCAGTTGGTATTAAAGCCCAATGATTCGTAATGGTATGGTTGGAGGTCATATAGCATGTGTATCAGACATTAACTATTCCTGATAGTTAATTGGTGTGTGTTATTGAATAACCATATCTCGAAAAGATTGTAGAACAAGCCGTTACTGTGTACGAATGGATAAAATAATCATATCTCAAAAAGATTGTAGAACAAGACGTTATTGTGTAGGAATGGATAAAGAGATTTTTCCTTGGGAAATAAACATATAGAAACTAGTGTGTTATTTCCATCTATATCAATTAATGTTATTGAAAATCTTAGTGATGAGACCATGATGGTACGGATCGTACAAAGGTGTTATGTTAGGGATCTATGATGGGGTGACTCACATAAACATGTTTTGTTAGGGATCAATAATTGAAAACCCACACAAAGTTGTCAGGGATTCATGATGGGATGACCTATACATAAAAGAATGTTCTTGGTGAAGGATAGGGTAAAAAACTAAAAAACTAACAAAACCGAAATTTATATTCTCTTTAAATTATAAACAGAACCGAACTGACCAACTAGTTCAAACTGATAATTTCAGGTCGGTTTGGTTCGGTTTTTTCCTTTCAAAACTAGTTGGACTTGTTTCAATTTAATTGGGCTTGGGCTTTTTTTAGCTTGTTTTAGGTTTTTGTACACTTGCCTAAATGTGTTTTGATTTGTCTTTTCTTTTGTTTATTATGGGCCTGGACTGTAACTTTTTCTATATTAACTTTTATTTATTATGAGCCTCATCAATATCAACAAATAAAAATAATAAAGATAAACCAACCGCGTGTGCAGTTAAAAAAAATCAAAAACCCATTGAATAAGATGGAAAGAGAGAGCATGTCTTGTTTATGTAGAGAGGGAAAGGAAAAAAAAGAAGAAAGAAGAAAGAAAACAAAAATTGGTCTTATTGATCAGAGAGAGACGACGGAAGATAAAAAGGGTTTGTGAGGAGAGGGGTGGCTGAGGGTGTGTCTTGGTTAAAATTTCTAGGGTTTGGTTTTCATTTTATACTTGTTAGGTATTTATATTTGGGTTGAACCAGTTCAATTCGGTCCATTTTTGTTAGTTTTACACTTATAAAACCAAAATTGAACCGAAACTAATTTTTTTTTGTTTTCTAATTGATTTATTCAGTTTCTTTCTTGGTTTGATTTCTTGTGTTATTTTTTTATTTTCTCAATTTAATTAGTTATTTGATTTTTTTTCTCACCTCTAGGGGAGAACAATTTCTTACCAAGGCCTAAACCTAGGGAAAAGTCCCTTCCATTCCGAGGAGACTGATCCAAGAGCCTTTTGGAAAAAATAAATATTTTCCTTAGTTGTTTTTATCTCTTGCTTTTCATTTTAGGAATTTGTTTTTTGTTTTTTTTATAATGTATTATTAGGCTTTTCTAGTTTTTCTATTTGAAGTGACTAATTTTACTATTTAGTATATAAAGGGTTGTAATAATCTTTTGACAAGTAAGACTTAGATGAATACAAATTGAATATTTTGGGTGTATTTCTATAGTTACAGTGTTCTTGGCTTTGAGGATTTTGACATGTAACAAACCCTGTTATCTTTCACTATTGTTTGTATGATAACTCTAATGATCAATGTTTCTATCTTTTTTAAAGGTATGACATTCATTAGTATCATGACCGATGTCGTGGTGAAAAAACAAAATTTATAGGGTTTTTTTTTGTTTGTGCCACTCTATGAAAGATAGGTATCACAAAAATTCTTTTTTCTTAATAGAGGCTAATACCTCAATACTTATGGTGGTCAAAGGTGTGGTAATGAGCTTAAAAAAATGAGTCGATCTCAACTTGATCACTTAGTGTTCCTTTTAGATGCCCTAAGGTTGCTTGGTAATGAGGGTATTCTTGTATGGCCACGTACACTTCTTTTACTCAAATATGATTTTTCATTGCCTATTTTACTGCGAGAAGAATTCAATTAGGGAGAGTATATAGACGCTTCTATAAAAAATAATTTTAAACCTCATTAATAAGGGTTTCAGTGGTAATGGGTTCGAGTAGACTTTCCACGTTGAGCATTTCTTCATTAAACCTTTAGAAATACGCTTTAATGCTCTCATCTTCTCATTATGTGATGATGAAGAGCTCAATTATGCTTTTATTAGCTAATATACTTGTGTTGAAGAGGGATATGAGTTTGGTACTAAAATCATAAGAGCTAAAAATAGAGTAAGACTCTATGTTATGTTATTACGCTCGAGCAAATCCATGAAATGTTATTGGAAGGACTTTGCACAAAGTGTCATTATCTTATGTTACAAG
>Ga0307517_10008249_pt1 | contig 14969 bp, 12 predicted proteins | sample 23_EM_MG_FD_194515 | JGI IMG/M metagenome (GOLD analysis project Ga0307517, IMG submission 194515) | Populus trichocarpa ectomycorrhiza microbial communities from riparian zone in the Pacific Northwest, United States - 23_EM | ecosystem: Host-associated > Plants > Roots > Unclassified | place... | reverse complement strand
CCTACATCCCCCCAACATTAAGAACCAACCCCCCCCGCCCCCAAACATCATCCTTCATCTCAACAAAAACTTTTCTAGTCCAACATCCGTGTTCTGATTTATTGCGAATTTTTCATTTTTAGTAAGTAAATCTATATTTTTTTCATTTTAATACAATTTTAAAATGTCATTTTTATTATTGAAATTTTTTTTAGTATATGTATTTTGTTTGGGTGTTTAGTTGTTTTATTGTTTTTTCTTAAACATGCAGTATGAATTTATAATTTTGTAGTTGTTTGTTTTTTATTTTGTAAAATTTTATTTGTTTGTAAATTGTTGAAACTTATGTCGAATTACCGACTTAGTTGTGTTGTGATGAAATAAATAATGGCTTGTTTAACGGTTCTGTTTTAATTTTTGCCAATTTTATTATCGATTTGTAATTTCCGTAAGTTAATGCGTATAAATTTATATGTACGTAAATAATTGATAATGAATGTTTAAGAGAAGTTTGACATTAAGTTGGATAATCTTGAGTTAAACCAATATTTCTGTAAATTTGTTTACTTAACGTAGTTAATTAATACATGTCATCATTATTTTATAGAGGTTTAATAGAAGTCATGAATGATCATTCATGGATGTATCGAGATTCACTCAAAGGATTGCGGAGGATGGCTTATTGTAATGAGGTTCATAGATTAATTTCACAACATCTATTCTGAGAAATATAAGTGAAGGCGGTATTAGGTGTCCATGCAGGAGGTATAAAAATAAAAAGTTTCTTCATCTAGATGTTATAATAATGCATCTTCTACACATGGAAAACTATTTGTTCGTAACGAGAGCACGTAGAAAGTAGGGTCAACTTCTAATGCTAGCAACGTTCATGGAGCTGTAAATGACAACAGTAATCCTCGAGTGAAACCAACCCTAATGGACCCTTTATGTGGACTTATATGATGAAACCCAGACATAATGATATTGGAATGACCTGAAATTTAATATGAAGTATCATGATACCCAAAAAACTACAGATATCAGTTTATAGGTTGTTCTTTTATGCCTAGTGATCAAAACCTATGTATGATCAATTTGCAATAAAATTAAACCCCGAACTGAAACTTCAAGCAAACGATGTTAACATAAAATCAAATTTAATATGTAGTATAATTTCACCCCCAATAAGTAGTATGTAAAATTGAAATTAATTCAGAGATGTTTTGCTTAGGGTTCTTTAAGAGTTGTGTTTTGTGACACAATTGCAACAAGCTTTGAATAACATCTTATTTTTTTTACTTTTATGCTACTGATATATTTATAGATAGTAACAAAACAAAATAGTAATTTTTTTTACTAGTATGCCACAAACACAGAAAAGAAGACTGAGACAAACACTGAAAAAACTTAACGAACACTAGGAAAACAAAAATTTCATAAGGATAAAAGCCTGAGAATTCCTGTTCACAGAGCCTTGCTCTGATACCAACTCATGTGAACCTCGTATGCAACCCACAATCAATATTGAGACATGAGTGCGACACAAAAAAATTTGTCTCAAACCACTATCACTATTGGAATGAAATTTAATGACACCTCGAAGCTAATTAATCTTTATTAAGTTAGATTCGGTTTGTTCAATAACTAAAGAATACAAGAATCTCTCTCGCATGTTAAACTAAAAAGTTCAAGAGTATTATTTATCAAACATGTCGAAATTTAGGCTTTACAAATGTTTAACTAGTTTTGAGAAATTAACTGATGCGAACCTCATGATCATGTGGTCACGCAACCTACAATCAAGATTAAGGTTTGATAGGAGTGTGACACAATAAAAATTTGTCCCAAGACACCAACACTATTAGAATGAATACAAGAATTTCTCTCTCATGTTATAATTGAAAAGTTCAGAAGTATTATTCATTAAATGTGCTAAAATTTAGGCTTACATGTGTTTAAATAGTTTTGAGAAATTAACCCTAATGAATCTACCCTTGTGGGCTAAATTGACCCATTTACAAAAATTAACCCAAAACCTTTACTAGTAAGCCCAAACCTTGATCCAAATAAGCCTAAGATCCTAGTTGAAAACAAAGTATTAAGCCTATACAAGCCTTGGGTTGTATCTAACAAAATAAAAATAAATCCCATAAGTCTAAGTCCTGTTCTGCCGTGAGAAGAAAAAAAGGAAAAAAAACATTGCAGGTCTGATACATGACTTATTTATATCTATAATGCTGCCCAATAATTCTATGAACTAAAGGAGAAGTTGCCACCCCTTTGGTTTCCAAGTTAGAATATGAAGACTCATCTTAGCCTTGTATGCTTTTGGAAGGAAAATGATGCTGCCTTTAATGCTCCTTTTTGCCACCACATGTGTTTCTTTTCAATACTAGGAAACACAATTAAATTGCTGAATTATTCTCCTTGCATAACAAAGAAATTTTAACACCACATGTTTTCTAAGTCAACTTGGATTCCTTTGTTTCCTTTGTTGTATTTTCTCCTCACTTGACAAGGAAATTATTAATGTTCCCATATATAATAGGAAATCCAAAACTACTAAGGAATTCACCAAACATATGGAAACATCATAAAAAAAGTCTGGCCAAAACTGATTCAAAATTGACAACCTTGTTATCAAAACTTCATGGCCAAAATAAAGGTGGATTAGGCCCCTGAGACGATCAAATAAAGGGTTGTACAAGGAAATTTAGATTCTAGTGTAATTGTGCCTCTTATCTAGTTTTACGACAACAATTACAATTCTCAATTCGACCATTGGATTCGAGCTAACAATTTACCTAGCGTTTCCCAGAATATGTTTTTATGCTCAGGTAAGATTTCAGGAAAGCCTTGTGATATAGATCAAAACAAGCTCTATAAATTTTATTATTAATATTTCTTTTAACTTGTGGACTTCTTATTTGGCAAGGATTTGTTTTCTAAAAGGATATTACAACTTATTTAGAGAATTTTCTAGTTCTACAAGGCTCTTTAATGGACTGCAATATAATCTCCAAGTGTTATAAGGATTCACTAATGTTTCAAAATCCTTTTCTTACAAGGATTCCTTATTCATTCTAGCTACACAAGGAAAGAAGTGATACGATCCAGGCAAGGTCAAATTCGGATTTTGACGTAAAACGTGCAACTATCCAGTTTTACGGAAACAATCATAATTCTCAATCCAACCGTTGGATCGGGCTGAACATTGATGTGGAGTCTCCCGACATATTTTCCTACCTTGGGATAAAAGTTCAGATCAATCGGAGCTCGGAAAGGCACTGCAATACTGATCAATAAAGGTTGTATGAATTTTGTTATTTACTTCTTTTTGACTTGTGGACTTCCTATTTGGCTAGGATTCTTTTCCTAAAAGGATATGGCAGCTTGTTTTGGGAATCTCCTAGTTATACGAAGATCTTTAATGGGCTGCAATATAGTTTCCAAGTGGCAAGGATTCTTAAATATTTCAGAATCCTTTTTTTATAAGGATTCCTTATTCATCTTAGCTACAACAAGGAAAGAAGACTTCATAATCAATGCTACCTTCAGATCAGATTTCCTAGTCTATTTGAGACTTTTTAATGTTGACAAATTTGATTCTAGCATATTTAGGATAGTAATTTTTGGATTTTTATTATTTTTATTATTTTCTTCTTAGTTTTTGGGTTATTTTACTTTTTTTGGGTCAATTGTAAGTGGGCCTCATATAAGTCCACCTAAGGGGGTCCATTAGGGTTTATTTAAGTCTAGAGTCGGTATAAAAAAAGGTATAACCAGACATGTAAGTTAGACAATTTAGATTAATAAAACTTCTTGTTTGCCGCACTTTATGTGTGTGTGTGTGTGTGTGTGTGTGTTGGTGAGATAATCTGCCTTCAATGGTTCTCTAAAGAACTGAAAAACGACTTATCGAAGAATAACTGGCTTCATGGCGTCATCCTTATTTACTTGGCTTTCCGGAAATTGGTGTCTTCGCGTTTGGGTTTCGTGACCACATGATCACAAGGTTCACATCAATTCCTAATTATTCATGCAGCCAAAACTCAGCTCTGAAGTCATTTTATGGCATTTGGGTTGTTTTTCAGGTTTTATGGATGTTAGGATATTACTTGAATTTTCAAAACTTGTTTGTTAGAACAAGCACCAATTTGATTTGACTTTTTTTATTTATTTAAACTTTGATTTCTCAAAAATCCTTGTGAAAACATGAGGTCATACATAGTTTTTTAGGGGAAACACACTAAAGAAATCTTGGCCAAAGTTTATTGATTGATAAAGGTAATACATCAGGCGTAGTATTTCTTTACAACATCTAAGTTTACAGGTCTAGGTAGATCATTTCCATCCATATTAGTCAGAATTAAGGTCTCTCTAGAAAAAAGCCTTTTTCACCACATATAGCCCTTCGTAATTTGGTGTCCACTTACTTTAAACTTCTCTTGATGCTAGTGAGATCTTCCTTAACCACAAATCCCCCTCCTCAAACACCCTTGGTTTGACCTTCTTGTTGTAAGCTTTTGCTATCCTGCTTTGGTATAATTGGTGATGGCAAATAGCTGCCAGTCTTCTTTCATTGATCAAGTTTAGCTGCTCAAATCTTAACCTTGCCCATTCTGATTCGTCCAGTTCTACATCATTCAGGATCCTTAGTGATGGGATTTCTACTTCTAAGGGCATAACCGCCTCCATTCCATATACTAAAGAATATGGGGTTGCATTTGTAGAAGTTCTAACTGTGGTGCGGTGCGCATGAAGTGCATATGGGAGCATCTCATGCCAATTCTTATAGGTGACCACCATTTTCTGGATGATCTTCTTGAGATTCTTATTAGCTGCTTCAACTGCCCCATTCATCTTCGGTCTATAAGGGGAAGAATTGAGGTGTTTAATCTTCCATTTGATGCATAGTTCGTCAATCAACTTCCCATTGAAATTCTGAACGTTTACCAATCTTGCTAGCAAACCATAACGACAGACCAAATCCTTTTCAAGGAATCTCTTGACTACTTTCTGCGTTACATGGGCGTAAGAATTGGCTTCTACCCATTTGGTGAAGTAGTCGATGGCCATCAGAATGAATTTATGCCAATTGCTCACTTTAGGGTTGATTGGCCGTATAATTTCCAAACCCCACATATCAAAAGGCCAAGGTGAGATCATCTTGAACAAAGGTGTTGGAGGCGCATTTATCCCTATCACCATATATCTGACACTTATGGTATTTTCTAACATAGTCTATACAATCTCTCTCTCCATGGTTAACCAGAAATATCTCGACCTTTGTATTTGTTTTGCCATTGTATGCCCATGCCCATTAGCATGTATAGCACAAATCCCCTCATGGACTTCTTTTAATGCTTGTTCAATCTCATTTTCATTCAGACACCTGAGTAGAGTTCCGTCAAATGACCTTTTATATAAAATTTCTTCATCTAAGTAAAAATTCATGGTCATTCTCCTTAAAATCTTTTCTTCTGTCTTAGAAATCCCTTGAGGGTATTCTTGATGCTGGAGAAGCTTCTTGATGTCATTATACCATGGTTTCTCATCTAGAGATTCTTCAATTAAGCAACAATGGGCTTGGAAGCTTCTGACTTTGATATCTATTGGCTAGATCTTACTTCTAGTATCGACTTGTGTCATTGAAGCTAAGGTTGCCAAGGCATCAGCAAATTGATTCTTATCTCTACTTATATGGGTGAATTTGATCTCTTCAAATTCATTGGCTAACTTCAAGAGATAATTTTGATACAGCTTCAATTTCTCATCCTTGGTTTGCCACTCACCTTTGACTTGGCAAATGATTAGTAAGGAATCCCTGTAGACCTCAAGCTTCTTTAGCTTTAAGTTCTAAAGCAGCTTCTAGGCCAATGATGCAGGCTTTATACTCAGCCGTATTATTGGTACATTCAAACAGTAACCTTGTTGAAACAGGATACTGCTTATTTTCTGGGAAATTACTACCGCTCCTGCCCCATTTCCTGATACATTTATTGCACCATCAAAGTAAAGGGTCCACTGATCGCTTTCCCCACCTCCATTCTCGATTACTATCACATCTTCATCTGGGAGGTCAAAGTTTAGAGGCTCATAGTTTTCCATGGCATGATCTGTAAGATGATCGACAATTATGCTTCCTTTTACAGCTTTTCTTGTCATAAAGACAATGTCATATTCTGCCAACAACACTTGCCACCTTGCTATTCTACTTGACAGGTAAGGTTTTTCACATATATACTTGAGCGGATCTAATTTTGAAATCAACTAAGTTGTGTAGTACAATATATATTGCCTGAGTCTTTTCGCACTCCAAACCAAAACACAACACAACTTTTCAATTGTTGTGTATCTCAACTCACAGTCATTGAATTTTTTACTCAAGTAGTAAATGACTTGCTCTTTCCTTCTTGACTCATCATGTTGTCCCAGCACATAGCCCATAGCTGTTTCTGTTACTATCAAATACAGGATTAAAGGCCTCCCCAATGTTTGAGGTATTAGCAGTGGTGGATTTTGCAAGTACCTCTTTATTTTATCAAAGGTTTCCTGACAATCATTGTCCCATACTCCAGGATTTTTCTTCCTAGGCAAACAAAAAATTGGTTCACAAGTCACTGTTAGCTGAGATATAAACCGAGCTATGTAATTTAGGCGCCCAAGGAAACTTTTTACTTCCTTTTCTGTCTTAGGTGCAGGCATCTCCTGAATAGCTTTGGCTTTATCAGGATCAACTTCTAATCCTCGACCACTTACTATGAAGCCCAACAATTTTCCTGTTTTTACCCCGAATGAGCATTTTGCAGGATTCAATTTTAATTGGTATTTTTGAGGCTTTCAAATAGTTTTCTTAATACTTGCACATGATCTTCTTCCTTCTTTAATACCTCCACTTGATATCATGGAATAGGGTAACCATTGCCCTTTGATATGTGGCTCCAACATTCTTCAATCCGAATGGCATTACTTTATAGCAGAATGTTCCCCAAGGTGTGACAAAGGTGGTCTTCTCTTCGTCTTCCTCTGCCATTTTTATCTGGTTGTAACCAGAGAATCCATCCATAAAAGAATACGTAGCATTTTTTGCACCATTATCAACTAGAATGTCTATGTGAGGTAAATGAAAATCATCTTTTGGGCTTGCATTATTCAAATCTCTATAGTCCACATACACTCGGATCTTGCCATCTTTTTTTGGGACTACAATGATCTTTACAGCACTTCTCGCTACCCTCCTTGTACCTTACATCTACCATCATTTGGTAGATCCTATCCATTGGCACCTTCACGATTTTTGAGTGTTCTATTTCTAACATGTTTACAAACCCACTACCTGAAGCATGATTGGGTAGAGGGTTTGTATTCACATTAGGGGCATCTTCAAATGTTATCCCTGCTTTGATAAATTGCAGAAAGCTTTCTCCTGAAAGCGTTGCAAGTATGGATGTTATGTCTAGCTACACCGGCATGGTATTCGCAAGTAAGATCTAGCTTATACCAACTAAGGTAAGGCGGTTGTAGGGGTGCCAAAGGTACGGGGGCTACTTGTCCAATACTTAGTAGCTTTTGGTACATTTCATTCAGGGGTAGTGGCAATGGAGGCAATTGTTCTTGGGTTTTTTGGTAGTTCTTTTTTGGGAAACTTTCAGCTTGGTTTTCTACTTGGTGGTTTTGGGGTTCAGGTTTTCTAGCTGGGATCGGGAAGTTGAAATTGATGTTGGCAATTTGGGATGATGGAGTGTTATATCTTTGAAATTGGCCTTTCTTGCTTTTATAGCTACTTTCGACATGATCAATCCCTCTTTTTTACTCCAAAACCCCTCTTTTTTTTCCATGGGTGCAGAAATTCTACCACTCTTTACTCCTTGCTCTATTCGCTCTGCTACTACCACGACATCAGTGAATTGTTGAGCTGAACTACTCATCACGTGTTCGTAGTATGACGCTTTTAGCGTTAGCAAACAGAGCAACCATTTCCTTTTAGGAGAGGGGGATTTACATGTGCTGCCAAATCTCTCCATCTCTGGGTATACTCCCTTATACTTTATTTGTCTTCTTTCTCCAGATTAGACAGACTGGTTCTATCCAGAACAATATTCATGTTGTATTTGTATTGCTTGATAAAAGCATCTACGAGATCCTTTCATGTATGAATCCTGGTATTATCTAACCTCATATACCAACTCAACGCCGCTCCACTCAAGTTGTCTTAGAAGAAGTGCATCAATAGCTTCTCATTGTGCACTACTTCTGCTATTTTATTGCAATGAGATTTAAGATGGGTAACAGGGCATTGAGTTCCGGTATATTTGATAAATTCAGGAACTCGAAATTTCTTTGGTACCACCACATTAGGGACTAGACACATTTCTGCGGCTCGAACTGGGTCATATAAGTCTACTCCTTTAATGGCCTTGATCCTGGACTAGACACATTCCTTGCCTTGATCAATGTCATGAAATGGCTTGGTTTTGTGAGACTCATTAGCGAATGCATCTGCGACTGCAGGTGTTGTTGACTGCACAAATGTTGGATTGTGCTGGGGCTTCTGTGCCTGTTATCCTATTATTTCTTCAAGTTGATTTGCTGGGAAAGTGGCAGGTCTAATGGAAGGGCCTTCACTAGAGGTATTCCTGAGTGCTTGCTTGAGTAAGCTGGTGAGGCAAGCCACACTAACCTTACTGAATTTCTCTTCTTGGAAGTGAGCTTCACGGTAAGCACTCTCTTCGCCTTCCATGTTCCTTGCTCGGAGTCGGGTGTTGTAGACTCTTTGGGGACCTATATTTTGACCTGACGTATGCATGTGTGTTATAATGAATGAAAATATAAATACAGATGCAAATGAAAAATGCATGTATATGGATTAAAGAGCTAATCCATGACTTCCTTTGTGAAATACAGGTAGAATCTGATCCTTAATCATAATTCATCTTCCATCCTGTCGCGGGGGTCGTGCGCCGCGACGTCATCTGGCGACGGGGGAGGCTCTTGTCGTGCCTCCCTGATGAGGTGTGGTGTGTTGGGAATGTTTTTTTGGATTTAATCATAAAATTATGATTAATGTTCAAGAGTCACCACCTAGTATTATGGTCACTAGAAACCTATGGTCTAAGATAAGCTGCATTGTTGTTTGATTGTTTTTCTAGGTCGGGTTTCTATTCGTTGGTCTTTTCTAAGGTTCAAGGTATATCTCTTTTCATGGGAAAGTCTCTACCTTATTGGGTTAAATTCTAACCGTTCTAAAGTCTGAATTTTAGCATCGTATTTATTTACACCTTGTATCTTCAATACCTGAGAGTGTATTTTATCATGTAATTTTACACCCCACAGATATTAAAGTCAACACCTGGACCCTAAAAAAGATTAGAAAAAGGTTTTTAATATTTTGGCCAAACCCTAATGGATGATCATAAACTAGTTATGATATCCATTTTTAATGAAAATATGCTTGGAAATTTTTTAGGATTTGACCGTATGCATGAAAACAAAATTTTTTTTTTGATAGGGGCAATTAATTTAAAATATTTAATATTTTTTGAATTTTTTTTCTGAAAACATTTCGGAGAAAATAGGTATTTTAATACTGAATTTCTATTTTACAGTGCAAGTACACAACCTAATATTAAGCAAAATTGATAGAAAAACATCTGAGAAAAATCACATATTTGAAATGATTTTTTTGAAATTTTTTGGATTTTTTTAATATTATAAGATATATTATTATAAATAAATATATATACTAAATATACATGGGCAGGGCCGGCCCAACTGACTGGGCCGAGCCCAAGAATGTAGGGTTGTGCCAATCTCGGCCCAACATATCTTTTTCTTTATTTTTAGGGGCCGAGTCGGACCCGACCTAGCCAACTAGGCTGGGTTAAGACAGGTTCCCAAAGTAACTTAGTCACTAGCACAACCCAGTGACTAAGTTGCATGAATAGTGCAACGTGAATTATAATTAACGTTGCATTGTTCATAACTGAGTGTATGAACAGTGGAGCATGAATTATAATTCACGTTCCACTGTTTACATGCAGTGGTAGCAGAGAAAAGAGGAAAAAAAAGAAGAGAGGAGGGAGGCTTACCTGGTGTTGAGGGAGTTGGCGGCCTGACTAGTGGCGCACGGTGCGACTGGAGGTGGCGAGGCCGGTGGCTAGCTCTGGTTGCAGCTGGAAGAAGAAGCAGAGGCTTGCAAAGGAGAGGGGATGTTCACGGTTAGAATTGTTGGAGTGGATGAGGAGAGAGTTGTTGCCCTAGCTTCTGTTAGGAGGAACAAAAGCTTCTGGACGAGGTTGTTGTTGCTGCTGGGGGCGTGGTGGCAGAGAAGCAAAGTTTTGCAGAGGAGAGAGAGAAACGGTGCAACCACCACGTTAGATGGTTTGATGGCTTCTTGTGGTGGAGATGATGGTGAGAAGACCAATGATGAGGGTGGTGGTGGCTAAAAGCCACGGCGGAGAGAGAAAGAAGAGAGAGGACCGGTTGCAGGAAAACTAGGCGAGGAAGGCTGGTTTTCGGCCAACTTTCGTTCGATTCTTTTCCTCCTTCAGGGCATGAAATCCATCCCTATTTATAGGGGATCGAAGAGGGTAATCTTGTCTACACAAGGGAAAATTTTCAACCCTTGATTCGGCTGGGAACGATCTCAACCGTTGACTCAAAGTGTGCATCGTGAGTTGTCAAATCTGCAGGAAAAGGCTGCCTGAGTTAGCCTATTTAGGTCGGCGCCGTTCGTTGTCATTCAGCCTGATCTATTCACATGCGGTTGTAGAGAAATTGCAGGTGACCATTTGCGTGCATGTTTTGTTAGATTTGATGGAGAAATGAAGCATTAAATGCACCTGAAAATTAGGCACCCAGACAGTTTCTTTCGGGTAAAACGGGGAAGATAATGAATAGTAACCAGACAATGTGTCGTCTGGTTTTTTCTGTTTTTTTAATGATCACAATGACGTCGTTTAACGTTAAATTAGGGATTTCACTGAATTTCAATGTAGTCCTTCAACTTTCAATTTGTTTCAATAGAACCCCTAATTGACCCTAAACTTTTGATTTAATGCAATAAAGCCCCTGATGAATTACCGTTTGAGCCTCGAATTTACGCGTCTTTTGCAATATAGTCTTTGGTCTCAAATTTATGCAATTGAACCCCTAATTGACCATCAAACTTTCAAATTCCTCAATTTCACCCCCGCTTTTTGTCAATTAAGTCCCCATAGTTTGTCACCTGTTGCAAAATGATCCTTGGCTGTGAATTTTATCAATTTAACCCCTAATTGACCACAAAACTTCAATTTTCTTGCAATTTGGCCCCTAATTTCAATCAATTAACTTGGTAAAAATTAAATTTGGTCTTTTAAAATTCCAATCTTCTCAATTAAACCCAAATTAGGCTTCCGAACTTAATTTTTCACCAATTAAGCCCCTAATAAAATTAATTTGACCCTTTTAAAGTATAATTAAGTCCTTGCACTTAATTAAATCCTTCAATTGGATCCAAATTAATTCTTAAACATAATTAAATTTCAATTTAGCCCATGATTAAACCAAATTAGCCTATTAAAAATTTAATTATATCCTTGGACTTATTTTTTTATGAAAATTCGTCCAATAATCATTTAATTTGACCTTGAATTTGCATGACTTCTTCATTTTTGGGCATAATAAGGGTACAATTAGGCTTTGAATTTTCTTCAAAATTGCAGTTGTATTCCTCGCCTGCTTTCTCCACGTTGCTAGCCTTTATTTTATTTATTTTATTTTTATTTTGAAAAGAAAAGTGAACTTTGGGAATCCTTTTCTTCTAAGGATTTCTTATTTATCCTAGCTACATAAGCAAAGAAGGGTTGGTGCTATTTAATAACATATTAGTTATTTTTATTTTCTTTCATGTTTGGGCTTAATTAAAACTTTGTTTTGAACTAAGATCCAATGCTTGTTTGGATCAGGTTATAGGCTTTTCAGTTTAGGGTTTTTGTTCAGTTTTGAGCGGACCTCAAGTAAGTCCACATAAAGGGTCAATTAGGGTTAATTTTTTCAAGAACTATTTAAACTCATGTAACCAAAATTTCGGCAGCCTTTGATGAATATTACTTCTGAATTTTTCAGTTTTAATGTGTGAGAGTGATTATTGCATTCTTCAGTTCTTGAACGAACTGAATCTGACTTATCGAAGATTAACTGGCTTTGTGGCGTCATTGATGTGAACCTCGTGATCATATGGTCATGTAACCCACACGCAAAGACACCAATTCCCGGAAAGCCAAGTAAATCAGGTTTGATAGAAATGTGACACAAAGATAACTTGTATCTAAGCACCAACACTATTGGAAATAGAAAACCCCCACCCAACGAATATTGATTCGCGAACGAGAGGTATAAGGATGACGCCACAAAGCAAGTTGTTCTTTGATAAGTCATTTTTAGTTCTTTAGAGAACCAAGGAAGGGAGACTATCCCACCAACACACAACAAGTGCGGCAAACAAGAGGTTTTATTAATTTGAAAATTGTGTCACCTTACATGTTTAGTTATGCCTTTATTTATACTGACTCTAGACTTAAAAAAACCCTAATGGACCCCCCTTAGGTGGACTTATATGAAGCCCACTTACAATTGATCCAAATAAGTAATATTAACCCAAAGACTAAAAAAAAAAAATCCAAAAATTACAATCCTAAATATGCTAGAATTATATTGTCACCCTTAAGAAGTCCCAAAAAACTAGAAATCTGATTTGGAAAATTTGTGTTGTTGCCCCCTTTGATATCCTTGATTAGCTTGGATTTCCTTATTTAACTTAGACAAATAAGAAAATAAATTTCCTCCTTTGTTGCTGATTTAATTACTTTCCTTCCTAGGTTAGGAAAAACATTAAATTATCCTCCCCTCTTTAGGAACAAGATATGGCCAACTTCCTTACTTAATTAGGAGAATAAATTGCAGACTGTTTATCCTTGTAGCATTAGGAAAAAAAACAAGCCTAACAAGGCTGGTATTGGGTCGGACACATCAACCCCTTGTTCCACAGGAATTGGGCTCTTCTTGGACCTGAACTAGATGAATTAAAGGCTGTCCTTCATGCTCCTTAAATGTCTCAAGCCCCTCTAGGTCCAATTTTCTCTATAGTTTCTGAACAAGCCCATTCAATGTTCTTTAAGCTTCTTTGCCCTAGCTCTTGTGATTGGCCCAATTGGCACCTCCAATGGGTCGTTGGCATGTTTACGCTTGGTGTTGGGCTTATCCGCATCATAATTTTTATCCTAATAGCTCAATCAATCATAAATCATCATTTAAGAAGTCCCAAAACCATACGCAAAATTAATAATTTGTCCTAAAAACTAACAATTTATCAAATAAATTATTTAAGGTTAGGAATCAACCTTCCAAGGTTGTTGTGGTTGTCTAGGGATTGTTTGAAACCTTTCAAGGCTGTTAGGTAATCCCGACCGTGCATGGAAACACGCAGCATTGCCACTGCCGACATATGGAATTAAGCGCTGTCTCTACTGGAGGAGGAGAACCTAATGAATTTGAAACTCCTCTGTCTCCTCTTTGATTCCTCACTGACATAGCATCACACACACACACTTGTAGAGGGAGCTCTGCTCTGTTAAAGTTTTAGTCTTCTTCCTATTTTTCAGTCTAGGTTTGTCTCTTCTCCCTATTGCCATGTTTTAATGGAGACACTAGTGGAGTGAAATCATAGATGGTCTGAAACTCCTACATCCCTTCTTGGATTCCCCACTAGCAGAGCCACAAATAGAATTTTGTAAAAGGAGCTCTGTTACGTTGAAACTCGATGTCTGCTCCTTTTTTTTTTACCCACATCCTGTGCTGATGGACTGGAATGGAGCTCACAATAGAGGTGGCTGGGAAGAAGACCCCTGCAAACGGCATGGAAGGCTGGCAGTTATGAAGGAAGTGGTATCAACCCTGTTGTGCTGGTGCTGCTGGAGCTTGTTCCTGTTGGAGTTGAAGTTGGTTCTTCCTCAAACCACTACTGCTGGAAGACATTAGTCGCTGCACGACTGTCATTTGAGGTCAATAATGCTGACAAAGTGACTCAAAGGTGGCTATACAGAGGTGAGTTTGTTGCTGCTCACGATGTTGGCCTTGCTGCTGTCATTTGTGGCTGCTGAATGGTACTGGAAAGAGATGTGGAGGGCGTAAACATTGCTGATTTGTTCATTAGGGAGATAGTACGGTTTTATGGGTTCCCTAGGAGCATTGTTTCTAATAGAGAATGTTAAGTTCCCTATTTATATTTAGGAGGTGTTATGGGGGAAGTTGGGAACTAAACTAATGTTTTCAACTACTTGTCACCACCAAACAGATGGACAAATTGAAGTAGTTAATAGGACTTTAACACAACTTCTGTGTGCTGTCAGTCAATAAAACTTATAGAATTAGGTAGAATGTTTGGCATTCATAGAGTTTGTATATAATTGTAGTGTGCATTCTACTACTGGATTTTTATTCATCTGCTGTCTTATAACCTTGATTCAGACCTTGGAGCTTCAGATATAAGTCTCTGTAATAGTGGTTTGGCACAAATCGTCTCCTCATTAAGACTTTCATCTCCCCCCAAGTCTGAATGGGTCGTTCCCCATTCCTCCTCCTACTGATTACAATTTGATCCCACCAAATCAATGCATACTCCGTAAACTCAATTATCACCAATTTCATCTTCTTTTGTTCACAATAGCTATGACAATCAAAAATCCAATCTACCTTTTTCTCCCACTCCAAATAAGCCTCGGGATCGTTTTTACCTTGAAAGTTAGGAATTTTAAGTTTAATGGTGTCCAAGTCCCCATCCTTATCTTCATAAGTGCCCATGCCACGGAAATTCACATTCCTCCTAGCCCTGTTCAGTCCAGACCTGATTCCTTGGCCAGCAGATGCAAAATCATAGTCATCTTCACCCGCATCTGTGTTTTCGTCAACAAACTCTTCAAAATCAGATCTGACATTCCGTACGGCCA
>Ga0307517_10008248_pt1 | contig 14969 bp, 12 predicted proteins | sample 23_EM_MG_FD_194515 | JGI IMG/M metagenome (GOLD analysis project Ga0307517, IMG submission 194515) | Populus trichocarpa ectomycorrhiza microbial communities from riparian zone in the Pacific Northwest, United States - 23_EM | ecosystem: Host-associated > Plants > Roots > Unclassified | place... | reverse complement strand
ACCATAATATATATCTTAGCTGTAGTAATGTAAGCGGTGGACAGGCGGAGCCGAAACACAAACTAAGTAAAAGAATACACGGTAGTGTGTTGAATATACATAGGAAATATACAAAGAATTTCAACAATTTGGGTGGTAGTAGACCGGCTAACCAAGATGCGTCATCTTGTCCCTTGTCTTATGACTATTGCTGCACCCTCTCTGGCCGACCTATTCCTGGATAACATCTGGAAACACCATGGGCTACCGCTAACCATTATATCGGACGGAGGACCTCAGTTTGCTGCTGAGTTCTCGGGAACCGTCTGCCGCAGACTAAGGATTGACCGACATCTATCTACTGCATTCCATCTGGAAACTGACAGTCAAACAGAACGAGTTAACGGTATCATGGTATAGTACCTACAGTCATATGTGAACAACCAACAGGATAACTGGTGTCAATGGTTACCGATGGCGGAGTTTATGGGAAACAATCATTCATCTCAGACTACAGGCACCTCTCCCTTCTTTGCCAACTACGGCTATGATCCTTTTATGGACTTTCTCGATGAACAAACCCTCCCGACTGAAGACCAAGAGGCGCGATCTTTCGTTCTCACTATGACAGAACTTCATGCACATCTTACAACTGAAATGGGCTATGCTCAAGAAAGGCAACCAGAAAACGCTGACCGACATAGAATCCCAGCTCCGTCCTTCCAAATCGGTGATAAAGTGTGGCTGAACGCCAAAAGCATTAAGACACGACGCCCTTCACGGAAGTTGGACAACAAACGTCATGGACCCTACGAGGTCAAAGCCAGGGTCGGAACACACGCTTACCATCTGGAATTGCCAAATACTATGAACATACATAACGTCTTCCATGTTTCACTATTGGACCTGGCAGCCAACGATCCACTCGAAGGACAAATAATCCCACCACCTCCACCTGTGGAAGTTGAAGGAGAAGAAGAGTGGCAGGTTCAGGAGGTTTTGGATTCCAAATTCATCAGGAACCGAATACGATATCTGGTGAAATGGGAAGGCTACGACCAAACGGCATGGGAGCCAGCTGAATCAATCAACAAACTAAGAGCAGTTGACGAGTTTCACGAACGGTACCCACTTAAGCCTGGACCATTACGGGAAGATCCTGAATAGGCCTCAAGGGAGTTCGGCCCTGGGGAGGGCCCTGCTCTCACGGTCCCCTGATGAGATACATATTAGAATAACTTTGGTGTTCTTTCTTTTGTTACACGCTTGCTATGAGGGATTTCCTTTGTAAGGTTTACGACAAAGTGTAGTGTTTCCTTGGTTACACGGATATGCGACTCATACTGGGGTATGAGTCGGGCGGCAAAGGCTGTGGTAGGATTTCTTTCTATATAAAGGGGGCTCGCTCCCTATTTCCTTGATTCTTTACGCTACCTGGTATTTCTTTCACGACTCTTGTACTTCAGAATATAACGTCTTCTATTCTGATACCCAAGTTCCACGCCAAGAACCCACGAACCCTGACCCTGATCTATCGTTACACGATGAGCCTTGACCTGAGATTGTCATCTCCGAACCCTCACGCTAAACGAGTGTTATCATTTAGGACCTTCCTGTCATTGTGTGCCTTGGACTAACGTCCAGTGCTAAGACCCAGTTACACATGGACCCCTGTCCACAAGCACCCAATAAAAGACCACACACGCAGGACGCGAGTTTACATTCTATGCGCCTAGAGTGCCGGACGCATAGGGAGCACGGGGTGCGTCCGGGTGTAACCTTTTTTTTTTGCTGATGTAAAAACTGAATTTGCAGATTCTCTATATTTCAAAGTACCTGTAGCTTGATTCTCAGGGTAGAATCTGATTGATTTGTTGAGATAATGAAAAGTAGATTTGATTTTCCAATGGTTGCTATGGGTGAGCTGGATCACAGTCATGAGACACATCTCAGGGAATGACGTTACTGTTTGGCAAACTTATAATCTTTATACTGTTCCACTAGTGATGGGCACGATCATGCTCAAGCACAAAATTTAGCCCATGCTCAAGGATAAATCTTGCTTGAGCACTAGAAAGGTTTATAATTGAGCATAATCATGCACATCACTATGTTCCACCTGGTAAGAGAATGTTGCGTCGTACAAAAATCACATGAGCTTCTATGTACCCGCTGGCTGTCCACTGTCAATCTAAACAGGCTTCATGAGGGCAACAGATTCAATCTGTAATAGTTTTATCTACGATGCGGGTTAATCTTTCCATCCAACATCCTAAACTGGGGTTTCTCACCGCTCTTCCTGTGATTGTTACGGCGTAGCTAATACGGTAGGATTCCGAGCTAACTAGGCTGAGGATATTCCAGACAACGGATAATTGTCAGGAAGGCTCGTAGGTAATGGTTTCGTACAGGTAAAGTAATAAAGTGTAGTCAAATATCAAAGAGTTAAAATATAACTCGCTAACTTGTTATATTGTTAAGGTCTCTTCTCCGTTGTTTGATGATTCTTCAACCACCAGGGAGAGGCCTACTATTTATACTAATGTTTATGCTACTTCGACTTCTTTAGTTAAGAAGTATCTTCTTAAGAATTCAGTTCATCAGAACAAAGTGGGAACACTGTTTGACCCTGAAATCTTGCCCAGCTCAACTGAGAGAATCTCTCGAACTGCTATTTCATCTGAGGGTGTCCTCACTCCACCAGTAGACAGTCTTCAATCTCTTCGTCATGATAGACTATAAATGAATATGCGTCCCAAATGCCTACATATCAATAGTAATATGGAATATGGAATCATTAGTTCCGATATCCAGCTATCAAAGCATTATGCAGCTAACGCATATGCAACTAGAAAATGAGAGGAATAGTATTCTCTAAACATCGTTCCAATAAGTTAGACATATCTTGAAACGCGCACTCATTCAGTATTCCAAGTCGTCTTCCAGATGCCTCTGTAAAGCTCATAACTCTGCGAGCTTGGATTCGGATATATGCTTATCCTATGAAGCCATATACCTCGCTCTTAAATATTAGGTAAGCTATTCCCGCTAGGGTAATACTGATACCCTATGTAACCCCCCACCCTCCTCACTCACACCTGCATCTCTAGAGATTCAAATTGCTCCATATATATATACTGACATTTGCAATAGCATATAGTAAGTTTACCGCATGTTAGCGCGGTGTATTCTATAGCACGCTGTAAAAGGTTACCGCGCGAGTGTTGGAATTATGCTTTCGGATATGTACTGTCTACATATTAGAGTACGACAAAGTCGGTCATTAGACCTTGGTTCCAGCCTTTTACTTTTCAAGCTGGACTTACTGCATTTGGTTTTTCCCCTCATGTTACCGCCCAATCTGTCGACTGGTTATGTAATTTTGTTCTCACTTGTTTTTCTCCTGTCTTCCAAATTGGTTCCTTATTATCTTTCCTACTGCGGATATTTGTTGCTGTTTCGCTGTATAAATAGTAGGCCTTCCTGGCCCTCTGAGATAAAATGAAGTTCCTAAGGATCTCTCGTACACACATGTTTCCGGTATACGGCTTGACAACAGAACCGTTTTTCAATAGCGAGCCCTAAGTGTTTGCGAGTGACATTCCATGACTTGCTTTCCGCCTCGCATCTTTGCTAATAATGTCGCCTTCCACGCCATAGCGAGCGCCCAGCATGGCGAGCCATCCGCAAGTTTAGGCAATCTGATTGGCTAAACCCAGTCCGGATTTAAATAGTGGCTCGTATTTGAATGGACATCCCACTATGCCGGGCGCTCGCTATGGCGTGGGAAGACGTTATGGCATCATGATCTTGTGTCTACCCGCACTTATTCCCCTTTCTTTTTCTTGTATCCTTCTCACCCTTTTGTCCCAAACATATATATTGGAGGTATTCAGCCCCGGGGCTGAAAAATAGTTATGCAGGCTTTTCGGGTTCAAAAACTTTGGTCTGTGCAACGCCTTTTTGCATACAAAACTGACAGATCAACTTGACCCTTCAAAAACGCTTTTTCAATCCCGGAGCTGAATGGGTCTAATGGGGGCCGATTTTGGGGCGATTTCTCTGCCCGGTTCCCTGTCGGGGAACTTCAACCACTTGTTACATTTCACCCGTATTCGACTAGTCAGACTAAGGCGATTGCGTACATTATGGTATCGTGTTGCAGGAAATATAGCAATGATTGAACTTCACCCGAGGGCATTGGGATCACCGGGGTGGGAAATTCCGGAGCTTTTTGGTTTTCTTATCTTGAGCTGGGGCTGAGATTAGCTTTCGTACTGCTTTCACCTTATCCGGGGGAGGGGATTTTGGACGTCGCAAAAGGGAGGCTCATCTGATTGATCTCTGGCGGTATCGTGGATGCAGTTGTGTGGTTTGCGCGATTTTCTGATGAACTGTTATTGTTTTTTCTTTTTCTTTCCTTGAGCTTAGCCACCTCTTGGGCATTTTGTTCTATCAACACCTCGTTTACCCAAACTTTCACACTGGGTCGCCAATTCTAGACACGAGTTGATGGTGTGGGTGTCCTATTTTGCACACTCGCTAGACACGCAATTGCCGACTCCCTGCTACAACTAGGAGATCCACTTCTTCCTTAACATATGTACAAGCCTTCAAAACCCGCCAAGGTTGTGCTGCTCTAAGCAGAGGAGGATCTCTACATCGGCGCTAAACATAGTGGAGAATAAAATAAGTTTGGACCACAAGAGGCTTTTTAGTTGAGCACGGATCCCAAGCGAGCAAGTAACAAATTCAAGGATCATCCAATCGCTAGTATCATACCGTATTACCTTATTTGATTCACTAAATCAGGACATCGCACAGGATTGATTTAGCTTAGAAAGTTAATAGAATTGCGAGAGCCAGTTGATGAAATCCAACACCCAAATCAAGCACGCCATACCGTGCCAGGAAAGTACTAATGCTGCTTAAGAGCGTTTGTTCTGAATCCGGAGATTAGCGACCAGCGGAGCAGCGAGGGGACACAGTGCGGCATGATGTAATACCAAGATTGGGAACAATTGCTGGATCAGAGGTGTGCTCCTCGACTCGTACCGTCCGCAATGGGGGCACGGCAAAATTGGGTTAAGAAACAGGGGTATTGGAGGCCTTAATCCCCGGGTTGATCAAGCAGTTTTTTTTTCTATTGCGTTGTTTCTGGTTGACGTGTCAATTTTGTATGCGAAAGACGTTACGTTACACACACCAGAGTTTTTCAACTCTTAAAGCCTGCATAACAGGCTCCCAACCCCGGGGCCCAAACAAATACCCCTGTCACCCCCACAGTTTCGCCGTGCCCCCAGTGCAAGCCCTACTGCAGGCTTCATTTTTTTGCCGAGAATATTGGCGCGGCCTCATCTTGCGAGGTTCCGTTCCGTGGCCTTACATTGGTGCTGCATTTCTCATTGAGGAATAGTATCGCAAAGGAGCGAACCCGGACCCGAGAACCTCTGCACTCGCGACAAGAAAATTGCCGCGCCATTGCGTAATTAGGTCTGCAAAAATTTGGCCGTGAGAGATTAAGTGAGCATATATTCTGCTACTGTCCGGTAACTCTCTTACCGGGAGAGTGCACATAGGTCTTGGCGGAATTTCCGACTATTTTATGTATGACAACTTTAGGTGCTTCCAAGGTTTGGTGCTGCTTTCAACTCCAACTTTACAATATCGCGCGTCAAAGTAGCCTGCAATTCTTCAAAGACCTGCGAGCACTTGAGGAAATATTGAGGAATTTTGGGTCATACTATCAACTTTTGATTATTATTTTTCGGCTTTAGAATGTCTTAAACAGAGAGTGCGAAGCTGACTGGTTCAGGCGGTAAATTTTACCTGGTATCAGGCCAGGCTCATTCAGTTAACGCTTTGTATTGTCAAGTTTTCATAAATACCCTCTCTAGCGAATAAAGGAACTCAGAGCGCTCAAGAAATTTCTTCTTCCACGAGTTAAAGGCCTAACTGCATACAAACTCCTGCCAGTTATTGGAAGTGCTCACGGACCAAGCAAGTACATGCCATCCTACAAGTGATTTTTGCCACCAGCCTCGTATGTTGCCCAAAGAATCACGGCGAGCTACAATCGTAGAACACCCAAATACACCACCTCCAAACACACACTCCCCACCAATTGGGTTGTAACTTTGGATTACTAAGATTCAGCCAACCAGGAGTGCATTCAGGAGTGAATGTGTATTTGAGGGGGTTGTGTATTTGGGTGTTCTATGATCGTAGGGTCTTTGTAACAAGACAGGAACAGCTGCCCGATCACCACCCCAGGCCGTGTCTAATCAGACCAGCGACCGCGTCAACTATATGCAGTATGAGCCTAGTAGTGAAAGAAAGGAGCCCCACCCTATTTTCCATTCAATATGCCTATCCTCAAAACATGCCAGTTCAACACCATAATACAGGAAAAATCCAGGAATTCTCTACATAACACAATTTGACATAAAAATTCACATACTTGAACCTCCAGCTACAGCAAACATTGTAGGAATTCCGAGTTCCAGAGTCCTAAGAGAAAGATCCTAAGGAGCAGTGTCAAGGGAGACCATTTGGATGGGATTTTGGCATCGCAACCGCATCGGCTACTTCACAGGGTTTACCACTAGTTGATAAGGGAAAAAAGAGGCCAATATCATATGTTAGTCCATCTGTGTTTCACTTTCGCTTGATTACTTTTGGAGAACAGAGTTTGTCGTGCGCAGTTTCTGTGGTTGGCTAAAATTGTGCATTTTGTATGGAATCCTGCAGCGACTCGATTTTTCTTTTTCCAAGATCGTATTAACCTCAGGGCGTATTCCTGCCAGAGGCTAGTTTTTTCTCGTGAACGATTGGTTGGGGACAGGTGCTGCATATCCGTCAGGCTCTCACTCATATTTTTTGAAAGGACAATTATCTTCTCAGAAGGTTTTAAATACAGGCGAGTTCCCCAATCCCCGCGATCTCAATCTCGACAACCTCTTGGTGAATTATCGGCGCCCCGCTCTTGGAGGTGGGCTCTGCCGAGATCTCCTTTTTCTCTCTTTCTTTTGGCCACCAGCGGCTCTGACGGACGTTGTCCCACCCCCCCCCCCCCAATTCGAACGGCTAGTTACCGGTAGTACACTCCCGACGGGAGTAAAGTGTTAGTACGAATAGGGATCAAGACAGCTAGTGCAAAATTCCGTTCACTCCTACAAATTTTGATTCCGAGGAATCAGTATTTAGAAACCACAGCCCCTGCCCCAAAGTCAAGCACCCGGATGGCTACAAGTACAGTCGTGGGTCAATCCCCAGCCCCCCTCTCCTTCGGGAGCCCCCAAACACCTACACTCAAGCACCAAAATATTATCATAGCCTAGACAGACTTCCCTCAGAGCTTGGGCCGCTACCCCTTTACCGCGATGATGACAATTTCTACACCGTCCTTGGCCCACCACTCGGCTATGCGACGTGCGAGGCTCAAGCCAACAGATCCCCCACAAGCGAGCTCGCTTACAACCATGTCAACATCTCCGCCACGCCAACGCCTCCCAAGAAGAGAGTCTTTTGTGGATCATCTAAATGCGTAGCAAACAGGTCTGCACCTACACCTACTCTACTTGTGCCAGGCAAGAAGTACCCGAAAATTGAGAGGAAAAACAGGGATAATACAGGGATAATACAGGGATAATCAACGATATTTCAGGGATATTTCAGGGATATTTTAGAGGTAAAACATCTCTTGGGGGTCTGTGGACACGGTTAGCAGGGGCAATTTTGGTGAGAATTGCCCAAAATGGCGTCTGATCACCTCAATTTTCGGGTACTTCTTGCCTGGGACGAGTACCGTTATCCTTCATATCAACTAACCCACCCGAAGAAGCATTCCACATACGTGCTCCCGCCGCTCATACACCTGCAACGCGCCCGATTGTGCTCGGTCAACCCCTTTCAAAACAAAACAAGCGCTCAACCGGCACTATGAGTTAATACACCTTGCTAAGCGGATTGACTGTCCTGTTCCCGGATGCGAGAATGTTGGCAAAAAGGGGATCAAGAGACGCGATAATCTAGATGCCCATATAAGGAATAGGCATGGGGTATCATTAGCTGGTGGATTGCGCAGGGATTAGTTGACTGATCCCTCAAGTTACTGGATAGCGTTCGTTTGAAGATTGGCACTTGAGATTTGGTTCTTGTTTTTTTTGTTTGATGATTCCGATGTGGTATGGGGCCGAGTTATTTTTTTCTCATTAAATTGTATATTTGCTCAAAGTCTCTATTTTCTTCTCACTTATCTTTGATTTTTTCAGTTGGGAAATAGGGGTGGGACATGTTGACAATCACGAGCGATCACTTCACACTGAAGAATATTTCATTTGTACCACTGTACCTATTCTGTCACTCGTTTTTTAGTAGTTTCCTTTATCACTCATTACAGATTTAATAGGAGAATGGGTATTTCTGGTTTGTATACAATATAGGTGTATCAGGATGAATGATCGGAAATGATCGGAAAGCAAAGCTGAGAGCAGATCGCAGTAGTCGGCACAAAGGGGACAGGAACTCCATTATTCTGTCTCCACCTCACGGTAGATTCCGGCGAGTGAGGAAGTTGGAAGAGCTTTTTGTATGGTATATATAAGCTCTCTATCCGGTCATAGATGAAAAGGATAAGCAAGAAAGATACGAATCCCATCAATATACGCCGGTTTCCTCCTTGGCTTCATTCTCTTCCTTGACCCAACGAGCCCAGAATCAAGACCTCGTAAAAATGGGACAGTCCTAGACTGGGAGAATTCACATTGGGGGTAGGCACCTTGTAGGAAGGATATGTAATGTAACTTCCACCAGCACTGGGTCCTATTGCTTACTCACTGTCGTCTTAAACTGCACTGGGGGTAATGACAGATCAATAAGCAAAATACAAATAACACATCCAGACCCTTCCTTCTATGACTATGCTTACCTCTGGCCTCTCTGGCACGCCCGTATTGCTCCGTATCCTCGCCTAACAACCAAGGAATGATATATTAGTAGAATATATTCTGTAAAACCCCCCACAACCCATCCCGCTCCCGAATAATATGCAACACAGCCGAATGATCTGTGCCATACTCTCACTATTCCTATAGTCAACCGCATTCTTCGGATATATTCCTTGAAACCTGAATTGCCTTAGTCGCGGAAAATGAGTGAAAAAGCGAAGTGAAGCAAAACTGTAAGCAAATTTCAACTGATGTACGTCTACAGTATTTGACTAAAATGGATAACAAAACTAGATTATGAGTGAAGAAAGTTTGAAAACCCTTTATCCCCACTCAAGTATGATAGCAGCATGGGGTTGCTTGCTGTAACACTGACTTTTTAAAAATAGATGAACCGAAGTAGCCCTAGTTCCAGGTGGTTTGAACGTAAAGTGAAGTCTCTTTAGAAACTGTATTCTTGTCTAAAAGGAATTCTGGGAGTCTCTTTCGGGTAAGGAGAAATCAAGAAACATAGGGAGAGTGGGTTGAAACAGAGGAGGTTGGAGGTGGGATTTTACATATAATTGAGAGACAGGTAACAACATGCAGGAGAAAAGGATGCCAGTGAGGGTTGATTACATTTAACGTTCCACCACTACACAAGCCTCAAGTGACATGCGAAACTTACCATATCATGGTGCGAAAAATTATCTCTAACTAATTTGGTCCACGGGCGATAGTAGCGCACGTTGCTGTATGTTACTTGTACCGTCACTTAGCAAAAGCAACCGAACATTGCGATGCAACGGCTCATACTTCTTTGTCAACACCCAGCTCAACAAATGATGTCTAAAATTACGAGCGAGAAATATTTAAAAAATAAAATAAACTCATGATTCTAATTAATACCTTGATTATTATCTATCTACTTGATTGTGATTTTTTGTGGGGATAAAAGTATGGTGTGTTCAGGCGTGAGGGGGCTGGGTTGCGATACTCCAAGGTGGAACGTTGCAGCGCCAAATGTTCGGTTACTTTTGCTAAAGCTCAAGACCATAAGAAATCGAGAAATTGAACCCTGGCCAAGAGCGTTGGAGCTTCCCTTTCCTTGTAACGTTTAGCACTTTGTTGTTTTTTTGCTTCAGGACGCGGTTGAGAGAGAAAACCTATTCTATACTTGTACCAGCGGATCTCAGACCACCCCTACAGAATGCCAGCAACGTTTTTTCATCCCAAACTCACCTCTTGTCACAGGTTGTTTTTGGGTCGGCGCGGGGGGATCACCCAATCAACGCCGTTGGGGCCTATCTCACGATAGCTTCATGTCAGGTTGGTTTCGGGCAGGGAGCTCATTTCCATCACGGAAGTCTTTGGTCGGTGTCGGATTCATCACCAAGGCAGCGGTTCCTGGGGGGCTTGCCCTCTGGGTTTATGATACGCCCCTTTTTTTCTCGTTTTCCGGACGATTTGGGATTGCACAGGTCCTTTGTTCTAAGGGCTCTGGTCGGAGCAGGTGGGGGAATGGGGCTCAACTGATTTTGCGCTGGTTTTGGTGGCGTCGTGGAAGGCGCCTGAGCCACATGTCGCGGAGCCCATACCATTATGGATGGTTTAATTGTGGCACGTGTGGCGCCGCTGGGGTTGAAATTGAAATTGTTTTTGGTTTTCTCTTGTGGTATGGGGCTGCGAGGACCGTTGGGGTTTTTGCTTTTTGGATGGGATTTCCTGTGTCTCTGGCTACGAGTCTCTGCCTTCTGTCTTCGGACTGGGGTTGCCTTGCCGACTGTGGGAAGTTTCCCGTGCAGTAATGGTGCGATCTTGCTACGACTTGTACGGGTGATACTTTCCAGATGTACTGTGGGATAGGCAGGTGTTATTTGTTTTTGTTATGGGCTGGCGTACCTCAAGTACTGCCGTTAGGTTGAGATGCCAGATCGGCTTTGACCTTTACATAGTAAGAATATATGGAATTAAATCCTAGTAAAGTGCGATGTTTCACCCACTGATCCCCCCATAATGCCAAACAAGGTAAGAAGCATTGTCTCAACATAGCTTGGCAGCATGCCTTCCATAGCATTTTCCTAAAAGGGTGATTTTTAAGCGACACAGGGCATCTTCATGGTGGCCCTTTTGTGCTAGAGAAAATTCTAAAATTCAGCTCTATTTCAGTTGTATTTTTATGAAAGATTTTGATTTTTTATGATTTTTTGTGATTGTGTTTTCTTGCTTAGAAGTTGAAGTACAACCTCTTGGCTGTGGGCGAAACATGGTGTTTTTTGCCGGGATAAAAAAACCTCGGTGGTATTCTATCTCGTTGACTGGTGCGACGGTGGAAAATGCTGCGCCGACCCCCCTGTCATGTCTCAGACAAAGGTGACTAAGTGGCCCTCAGTATCTTTCAGTGATAATATGCGTAGTCATGATCACATATTCAATATTCACCATGATCTGAGGTTCGCTCATCTGCGAATTTGTGATAACCAACAAATGTCTCCCATGTGATCAAGCCTACACACATTATCACTGAAAAATACTGAGGGCCACTTAGCCACCTTTGCCTGAGACATGACGGCACAACATTTTCCACCGTCGCACCGGTCAAGGAGATAGAATAGGTTTTCTCGCGGTTGAGACGGTCAGCTTTCGCAGCGTTGTTACCCCGCTGGGACCCAAGCGAGGGCACTCTGGATTTTTACAGAGGGCATCAATTGTTAGCGCTCTTGCAGCACCATTGACACGGTTGTGAGGTTTGTATGATTTTCCGGTAAACAAACCTTGATTTCCTACTTTACCTCCTTCGGTTCCGATGCACTCGCCCCTGCTTCAACATGTTATTCTGTCATCTCGTTTACCCGGACTTGCCCACCCCCAAGGCAGCCCTCTACCGACAGTAAACTCCGGTCCTAAGTAGATTATACGGGTGTCCAATATCAGCATTCTTCCCGGAGACACAATTGCTGACCTCCCACTACACCCTGGCAAGGGGGATCTAGTTCCTCGTGACAATATTTTCCAGCTTTCAAAACTTCATGAGAATACGGCCTTTTTCCGGAGCGAGACCTCTCAACTGGTGCGACAGGCACCTGTGCACTCCCGTTAGGGAAGCCTTCATAACCACACTTGTACAAGTACATTCATCTCGTTGTATCCGCCAGCCCCAACATATAACACCAGCTCCAATACACACGGATGAATGCACAAATGTGATTACAAGGACTTTTGAAATGGGAGTGTGAAGCACTTCGATGGTGTTCTGGGGAACCCCAATAACCCAGCACTTCGAGAGGCTCCTTTATGCAGACCCACGCTGTGCTTTATTTTTCACAGCGCTGAATCGCATTTCATGCAAGCGAAACCCCCTCCTCCTGATACCGCATTTTTTGGGCTGACCCGAAATCACGCTAACGGAGTCAAATAAGGTGGGTGTGGCTCAGTAAGCGAATGGGATTTGCACGAGAGTTGCCCCCTAGAGTTAGATTCTGGGAATAATTTGCCACATGCTTTTTCTACGGAAAGAATTTCCTGAAGAGATTTACCGTACTTTTATGATCTGGCTGGGCCAAGCTTTACTCAGGCTCGCTTCTTGCACCATTTTTGTGCTAAGGAGCCTTCGCGTGATTTCGGGTTCGCCCAAAAAATGCGGGACTCTACACGGATAATGCCGAAGAGCTGCAGGCTTTGCCCAGTGATCGATGGTCGCTCATTCGTCGCCTAGATTGGTAAATTATCCTGACTATGGTATTGGTAGTTGAGCTCGTTGCATATCACAAGGATCTCCAGATATCTACCAGAGCCTCGTTTCTACCACGAATGATAGGTCGGGGAGAGGTATTCCATTTATATCCAGCTCTCGCATAAATTCTACCAAAGGGCAATTGTTTGGTTGTAAAATTTTAAATACAGGGGATCCCCCCGTCCTCTCTCCCGTAATTTTGCCGAATTATCTGCACTTCCCATTTCAAAAATGGATTTCTCGTAACTTTTTTTTTTGACTGACTCGTGCTAGCCTTCCCTCCCATGATCTCAACACCTGTGTGCCTCACCGCCTCCTGGTTTCAACAAATGCTGCCGGGGCTGCACACCCCCTTCCTGCAGAACTTGGGCCGCTTCCTCTCTATCGATTGGATGATGGTTCCTGCTCCGTTCTTGGCCCACCACTCAACCACCTGACCCTTGAGGCTCAAGTTAATGGATCTGCCGCTAATCCCCTCGCTTACAACCCGGTCAATGTCTCCGCCGCTATCACTCCGCCAACGGACAAAGTCTTTTGCAGATCATTCAAATGCACTGGAAATAGGTCGGCACATCCCTCCACCGCCTTTTGTTCTTTACGTCGGCTAACATAGAGAAGTGGTTCACACAGTTGCTCCCCTCGAGCTTACAGTTGTAACGCGCCTGCTTGTACCCGGCTAACCCCGTTCAAAACGAAACATGCGCTCAACCGACACTATGAGGTGATACACCTTGCCCAGCGCTTTGACTGTCCAGTTCCTGGATGCGAGAATATTGGTGAAAGGGGGATAAAGAGATATGATAACCTAGTTGTTCATATGAGGAACAGGCACGGGGTGTAGCCACTTGGTGGATCGCACGGGGATTAGTTAATCCGGGTAGTCGCCTGGTGACACACGTTTTAACTTCATATTTTTTTTTTTTATAAAATCCTATGAGTTTATTTTGTATTTAACTACAGGAAAACTCCGGCATGCACCCTTAAGTATGGCCTAGAAAAACCTTAATATAACAAAAGAAACTTCATCACCGCCTTATTTGATAAAAATAAAATGTAGAACCAAAGTCTACGCAATAACCATAACATAAATCATAGTCATCAAGTGGTCATCTCCTCCTCGCCTTCATCCGGCTTATCATCCTGAGCACTCATAGGGCGGGAGGGGCATCGTGTAGTGTGGGCGTCGTGTGGGCCTTTGCAGTTCACACACCTAAGCACGGTGTGGTTGCATGGTCGGCCGCGTATACGACAGGTAGCGGTGGGACAGGTGTGATTACCTGTAGGGTGTGGAGAGGCACACCACCGGCACGTGGCTGGATTGGTGCACTTGTTATTGTGGTGTCCGTAGCCATGCCAGTTGGAACACTGAGTATGAGAGTTGAAACGCAGTCGGCGCTCGGTTCTATAGGTGGATGAGAAGGCAGCCAGGCGTTTCCCGACATAGTCAGAGGCCCTGGGACCCGTAATGGTGATCACGACTGTGGAGGCGGATTTTCCAGCTCTAGCGTCGTCCGTAGTAAGCCATCTGGGTTGACCGGTGAGGGACAATCCAGTGTTGAAAGTGGTGAGCTCTGTAGCTATTTCCACTAGAGACTTCGAGGTGGGGATGCCGTGCACCAGAACATGTGATACAGGGGTATCCAGAAGAACGCTAACCGTCCCTGCTCTCAGGTGGAGGAACGACCCCACCTTGCTGTTAAGCGAAGTGGCCTTGATCGATTCCATCGTGGTGAGGGTGACCGTGTTTCCCCGGATGGAGACAGTCTGTACGTAGGTCGCAGCTAGCGCTAAGTTGATGTCGTCTCTTAGGTCTAGTGCAGAGGTGGGGAGTGGCTCGCCTTCCCGTTTGACGATAAGGCAGCGTTCTCTGGCGGTGAGGCCCTTTTTGAGTTGGGGTCTGTTGTTGGTGTTCGGCTTCGCTGGGGCTTGGGCAGCCCTGGCAGCCATGGTGGTTTTCTCTTTTCTTCCTTTCCTAGCCACCGTTGCCCATGATTTGGGCGGGGCAGGCGCAGGGAGGGTTAAAGGGTTGGCGTCGGGGGCAGAGGGTCGTGAAGGGGCCGTTGGAGGGAGTGTGAAGGGTATTGGGGTGGGGGTGTCAGGCCGGGGTGTAGCATCTTTGAGTGTGCTAACTTCCTCGGTAAGGGCTTCGATTTGTTCGCTTAGCGCATCGATGGCCGTCCTGTAGTCTTTATGGATCTGATAAATCATCTCTATCATGACCACATTCTCTTTGCTGGCTGTGGTAGCCCCGATTTCCTGGTCCTGATTTATCTTGTGGAAAAGGTTCAGGAAGTAGGCGCTTGGAGGGGCGTTTCTCAAGTATCTCTCAT
>Ga0307517_10008247_pt1 | contig 14969 bp, 18 predicted proteins | sample 23_EM_MG_FD_194515 | JGI IMG/M metagenome (GOLD analysis project Ga0307517, IMG submission 194515) | Populus trichocarpa ectomycorrhiza microbial communities from riparian zone in the Pacific Northwest, United States - 23_EM | ecosystem: Host-associated > Plants > Roots > Unclassified | place... | reverse complement strand
AAACAATAAAACACCATAATATATATCTTAGCTGTAGTAATGTAAGCGGTGGACAGGCGGAGCCGAAACACAAACTAAGTAAAGAAATACACGGTAGTGTGTTGAATATACATAGGAAATATACAAACAATTTCAACAGAAACCTCACATGGCCTTTTATGTTTTTACTTCCATTTTATCCACTATTGCTTTACTCGCACGGGCTTTCGACAGGGGCAACATCAGGGCTCTTGATCTCTTCACCCCCGACGGCTTCTTCAACCCCTCTATGACTACGTTGACCATCATGAATTCCTATAGCACCAAGGGTCGGTCAAACAATAGTCGTTCCGTCCCCCTGACACCATCTTCCCAAGCATGCCTGGCCTGACTCCCACGCTAGGCGACCTTGATATCCACCACCCAACTGCGGACCCTCTGAGAACCTTCAAGGAGGACGAGCTCGCTACCGCGGTCCCCTATTTCGCCAGAGCCACAGAACTTGGGCTCTCCTACCTCAACACACCCAGGGTTTTCACCCCATTTTCGATGTCCCTAGTGGGCAGGCCAAGGGTCATTGACCTGGCCTTTGCTTGCCCTCTCCTGGCCCCCTATTTCTCAGAGTGGTCCAACCCCCTGCCCTCTACGGGTTCGGATCATATCCTTATTTTCCTATGCTTTGATGCACTGTTGTTCCGTGCCCCTCCCCCCAAACCCAACTGGGCCCTGACTGACTGGCCCCAGGTTGATGAAGCCCTAAAGTCATTCAAGATCCCTCCTCCCCCTCCCCTCCGGACCACCCGCTCACTGGGGGTTTGGTTTGACACCAATCTCAACAAAATCTCAGCCACCCTGGCACTGCACACCCGGCTCAAATGCGTGACCCACAGATCCAAGCCGTGGTGAACCATAGCACAGTCCGCACTCCGAAATGCATACAACTCCGCTCGCCTCTCGTCCAAACATGAGTGCCATGATTTGTCCCTCCTAACATCCGCTAGGGGTGCCCGATCTTCGTACTGCAAGGCAATCAAGAAGGTGAAACGGGATCACTGGTGCGAGTTCCTGGGTACGGCCACCCCCCAGAGGGTATGGACGGCGAAGAAATTCCCACTAGGGCGTCCCCCCCCTCACTTCCCAGAACTGCCCTAGGCCTCATCGCTGCTAGAGCTCAACACGGCCTTGCTAGATCACTTCTTTCCAGGTTGCCCTTCTGAGGGGCCGCACACTATTCTCCTGCCCTTCAGGGACGTCTCGGGACTCGAGGCGTCAGAGATAGATAGGGAGCTGGCCCGCTTGTCCCCGTCGTCAGCTCCCAGCCCTGATAAAACCCCCAATTGTGTCTGGAAACGCCTCAACAAGGTGTCCCCCTGGCCTCATACTTAACCTCCTTGCCCCTCTTCTCTGCCACGGCTTCCACCCCCCATCTCTGAAAAAGGCAGATGGCATTGTTCATGATAAACCAGGCAAGCCAAGGTACGATTTGCGCTCCTCCTTCCTCATCATTGTTCTCGTCCAAACATTCTCGAAAATCCTTGAAATGATTATGAACGGCCGCCTCTCTGGCGTGGCCCGGGTAACGGGCCTTCTCAACCCCCACCAGTGCGGCTCCCTGGCCGGCTTATCGGCTGCGGATGCCTGCAACTCCCTGACCCACGAGATCAGAACCCTCCAGATTCACAAAAGGAAGGTCTCCACCCTCTTCCTTGACATCAAGGGGGGTTTTGTCAACGTCCATCGTTCCTCACTTTGCAGCATGCTTAACGCCAAGGCGGTCAGCCCATACCTAGTGTCTTGGACGCGCTCCTTCCTCATAGGCAGGCCCTGTCACTTGCTCTCCCGGGGTTCGCCCAGAGTCTTCGCCCCGCTCCCTGTCGGCACCCCCCCTGGGTTCCGAGTCTCACGTCTCGTGTTTGTCATATACGTTTTGAGACTCCAGATGGAGATCCTGTATGGCCACACTCTTCCCTACGTGGACGACTTCGCCATCTGGGTCTGTTCGAGCTCCTACCGGCGCAACCTCTAGCGACTGCAGGGACACTACACAATCCTTAAAGCGAGGGGCTAACGGCTAGGTGTAGGTTTCTCCATTCCCAAAACCTAACTGATTCACACAGACACAACCCGCGTCAGGGACCCACCCTCGACAGCCCTGATCTACCTCGATGGATCAGGCTTCCGCCCCAGGAGCGAGCTAAGGTGGGTCGGGCTCGGGTTTACTCCCTCACTAGTGATCACCCCCCACTTCACTAAACAGCTAGCCAAAGCGCAGGCTGCCTTTGTGGCGATTAAACGACGCTCCCCCCCGGGGATGGGTCTCCCCCCCTACGTCTGCCATTGTTTGACTGCCTCCCGTCTCTTCTCCATTCTGAGTTATGGGGGTGACAACTTCCACCTGACGGTGCATATGTTGAGAAGGCTGTCGGTTTTCTGGCACAAGGTCCCGCGATGGTGTACTAACTGCTTCTCCTGCACACCTACCGATATCCTGGCGATAGAAGCCTGCCTCCCCCCCCTGGACCTACTCCTGGCCGAGTCCTACCGAGAGCCCCAAGAGGGGCATTGCTACCCGCAGCTCAGGGGGCGCTGCCGCGACCTACTCATTGAAGAATGAAAGGCCTGGCCCCCTGCTCCGGCCAGGTATCCTTTCCCCCCCTCTCTCAGGCCCCACCCCTTCATGGGTCTCCCCAAATTGGATGCCGGAAGGCACCACGAGATCAGGTCGGGGAAGAGCTACCTCTACGCCGACCTGTCCTGGGATGATGACACCCCTATAACCTGCCCCAGGTGCGGCGAGTCTCCCGAGACCTTCGCGCACACCATACTGTCTTGACCCGTGAGGGAGCCCGGCAGGCACCGCCACCTTCAGGCTGTCTCTGACCTGGGTCCAGACGCCCCTGTCTGGTCTTCCGCCGCCCTTCTGAATGCCCTCTCCCGCTTTATCAGGTCGTCCAGAACCGCCTTCCCCCGGGGATTGTTCTCTGGCCCCTCCGCGGTTAGTTCCGCATCTTCCTGATCGTCTAATGTAGCTTCCTTTGGTTATTTTATGTCATCATAGGAAAGCTACGTTTGCGTTGTTTGCCCTTACAAGTAGTTTGTAGTATCCGCTGGTAGTAGGAGGGTCTTCTTGATTCACTTGTTTGATTTTCATGCCGGTATGTGGACCAGGGACCGCTACGGACCCCTTATGAAGATGATTGGTGACGGATGTTTCCTTTGTTTGTTTGTTTTGGATTTAGGGTTTTGTTTTCGCTATGGTTAGCGCTCCATGCGATATCTTGTAGCTTAACAACGAATATATGATATCAAAATAAAAAAAAAGTATAAAAACAATAACAAAACAGCACCGAGCATCGCTTATGTGGGATCTCAAACTCCAGGAACTGTTCCTGCTGGCTGGGCAGCTGGTGCATCGGTGGAAATCAATCCTGAAGTTGACCAAAATCATTCTGCCCCTGCAGTATCAGCTGCCATGTCATCAAAGGCTGCAGTATAGTGGTAATTAAAAATAGGATATTGAATTCGTGGAGATAAGTTGCTCAATTTGGAGTGATACAGAGTTGCAATAGTCTTCAAAAGCCTGCTTCAAGCTATTAACCAGTTAAAGAAAATGTTCATCCGGATCAGAAAGTTCAAAAGCAAAATATCAGATAACCATATCTCACCTCTGATTGTATTGAATTTCCTAGCATGATCAATTATTGCTTCACACTAGGTGCAAGAAATAAACAATAAGTTTCTTGTAATTGTTTGCATCTGGGGAAAGAGTTGTATAGAGAAATAAGAATGTGGTAATATGTTCAAGTACAATGGGCAACAACAGTGCAAGTTTAAGATCACATAGGTTTAGTTTCACTTATATCTGGTTCATGTGATTTGATTTAGGTTTTGCCTCTCATCCGGAGTAAGAACAATGGGGCTACACAGAGCAGAGATTGGTATATTTTGAGGGAAGTTTATAATTTGGATTACAGGTGTGGAAGTGTCATGAAAAACTGGTGCAGTGGGAGCTTTGACTCATGGTTCTTGAAGGATTACAGCCTGAGCATCACAGTGAATCCGGAGTTGCTGGTAATAATTAGGAATGCAAGAAGGTTATGATTGTGGAGGTTTGTATTTAAACCAGGTTTCAGTCTAGGAGAAGAGGACAGACTTCAATTGACTATCAGTCTAAGAATACATTTAATTTAGCTGTATTCCTTCTGTCCATCTTTATCATTGAATTACTACCTTTTAACACATAGGTGTAACAGGGTTATTACGGTCTAACGCAAATACAATAGAACCAGCGATAGAGGTGCTAAAGCTGGTGCTAAGCGAGGTTTCAAGGGACCGGATGTAAGAGATAATAGTTGAAGGACAAATAGAACTCAGGGATTGCCGTTCAACCAACTGTATTCTGAAACTGAAGGTCTTCCGAACTCTGCTGTCTCCTGCTAGCCAGGAGAATGGTTTAAATACAAAACCCAGGAGCGATAGCCTTCCTTCAGTCACGATCATTACCACTAGCTGGGCCCATACCGGAATCCTGTAATCCTGCAAGAGCAAAGAAAGAAACAAACCAACAGTGCTCAGCCTTCGCCAGTGTTACATGACCATTCCATATCCGGAATCCTTAATATAAACTTCGAACAAAGCAAACCAAACATAGCAATACGATAGCATAGCCTATCTGACTCACAGACAGTGGTGGAGCTGAAATCAAATCAAATAAACCAAATATAAATCAACTAAAGATAGGAGATCATGAAGTGCCTGCTCCGGTGTACCGTTACCGGAACATGTACACATGTTACCAGTCGGAAGATTTCATGCTGTGTTGAAAGGCAAGTAGTATCTGTGGCTTGGACAGTGTCCGGGTGACTAACTGGGATTTTGTTATTCTGATTTTGATATCACACGTTCATCAAGTAAGGCTAAATAGTTGAGTTTCGAATCAGGCTGCAACTTGTCTTTATCCGTAGAAAGCTATTCCCATGGCTTCCACTTTCGGTTGAGCTTGGGGTTTCCCCAGGAGGGTTCTTTTGAGGAGCACAGAAGGATTGAAAGCGGGTGGCAGAGATTCTATGAAATATCTCCAGAGCCATTGCAAGAGCTCCGGTTCCCAAATTCCCCTTTTCCAACAGTTTAGCATAGTTATACTAGGCTCAACATAGGACTTGAGAAGTCAATGATACGAGAAAGCAGATCGGAGAACATAGAAACTGGTATACTGTAAGCTTCCATATATGTATCCTCTCCCACAATGAGCAATTACAAATTCCATCAAGAAAAAAAGCAAGGCAGGAGAAAAAGGAAAAAGAAAAACATTTTAGCATTGCCACAACCAGCATCCACACATTGGATTCCAGAATCGCTCGTACATATGCCTTAGCCAAACCTGATGCCCACACCACATTTGAAACAAAATCATCAATGACAAGACATGACTGAGTATGGAGTCCCACTGTGACTCTCAGCTCTGGGAAAATCTTTGAATATGCAAGGCAAGCTAGGAGTGAACACCGGCCTTACAAGCATCCCTTAAATGTTGGTTTGATCAGTCCTATGGCATACACATACCATTCCACTCGCAGCCAGACGTATAAAGCCCCTGCTGCATGAGATACTTAATATATGCAGAGGAAATCTTTCCAGCCACAGCCTCCGCCAAGGACTTCCTGAATGTGATCTTCCCAGAGGACACCTCAGAAGTAGTCACCCTCACAGGCTGTTGTGCTGTTGGCATTGCCCAAGGCCACTGCCATTTTCCGTCCGACTCTTGTGTATAAAACATCTGTTGACCAATTTCGTTGAAGGCTCACAACCAGATAGAGCATGCATGGCACCTGGGTTCAGCGACCCCAAAATAGCTCAAAGAGGGAATATTATCCCACACATCTGCATATTTAGCTATGAGGTACTGAGCAAGAACACATTCACTGTGGGCTGGGCACGTAACAATGTTATGCTTAAAATACTCCGCAAGCATTGCGCAATTACCCTCCTGCCAGGGGCGTCTCCTAGCAGAGGCAATCTCCAAAAAAGGCCTCTAATGTTCTTGCGATGCTGGGAGTTCCCCAGTACAAGTCTGTCCAGCGACTATGGAAATGGACATGTGGTATTGAAAGATAGGCCGTAGGCAGGGAAAAGGGGGAGTGGAAATTAAGTACTTGATGTTGCAAGTCAGAGAAGTGAGTTTCTCGACAGCATGTCCAGGCTGGAATGCATTTTCAGGAAATAAAGGGGAATCTAGTGCAGGAGGGGGAAGTTAGCTTGCAAATCAAAAAATAAAACCTGCTTGAAAAAGGAAAAAAGAACTGGATACCATTTAACTCCTTCATCAAACTCGCACAGTTCAAATTCATCTCACCTCCCAGCACACCCTCTGCTCTTTTGTCGACACCCATGTTAAAGCCATATACCTCACGCCACTCATCGTCTGTCAGACCATATGATGGATAATGATGAAGCTTGTCAACTAACTCCTTTGCCATATCGGATCCGGTCACTATTTTGTATAGGTCCAGCTCAATCCCTGGTAGTCTAAGGACTCCCTTGCGGCGTTTAGCTAACTTGTTCGCAAATCTCTGAAGGGCACCAAGCCACTTCTTCTCTCGTCTTCTCTGCTCTTTCCTTGTCAGCTTGTATAGCTCACGAAATATCTTTAACATTAAAATCCAAGCCAAATCTTGATATATATCTGGTGACTCGTCCTCAATCTTGTCTGATCTCCCTTGTATGGTAAACTCGTTGGATAGAGTCCACAAATTTCCCCAAACACCTTGCAGATAGTCAACCAGGCAAGGCCCTCATTCTTCGTTCCCGTCGATGGTGACCCGGATTGCCTGTTCTTGAGCAGTCAATTGTACGCCTACTGCTACAACCTGAAATCCCCTCTTAAATGCACATATACTCGCAATGGATCAAGGATCGTAAATGTACAAACGCGTGTCTGGCCATTGTTGCCAATGCAGTGTTGAGCATTAAAGGATAGAGGATCAATGGACCCTGAGGAGCTGGCTTGCTTTGTCGGGAAGAGGTAGCTCATGAGAGCAACCATATCGTGAGGATCACGTTTGATAGCCATCGTGTCTCAATTTACCAGACAAGTAGCCAAACAGGATATGACAGGCTTCTGTTGGGACAGGATATGTAAATTGTTAGTTCAGTATGAGGGCCAGTGTGCTTCCATATCATACCAGTAAGAATACTAATCGGCACCACTCGTGCTAGTGGTGGTTGTGAACAACGTCACAATAGATTGGGAGCCGGAAGTGAAGGCTAGCAGGCAGAATGATGATGATGGTGGTTTAACCTGCTCAAGGAGCTGAGGGAGGTTTTCCAAAGGCAAGTGGGGCAGATGCTTGCACAGATGAAAACTCAGTTCAATGCTGTGTACCAAACAGAGATGAGAGCAGTGAGACGGTTGAGAAACAGTTGAATGTTCATCAGAGAGGTGGTGTGTCAACTAGGGGGAACTATAGGCTATATCAAGATATCTACTGAGGAGGTCATCGCAGTTGATTGAGTGTACTCCGAGTGCAGCTGATAGATAAAACAGTCCTGTTGGTCTGAAAAGAAAGATATGGCTCTTCTTATCTTCCTTGTCGGGCCCACGTGACAGGAATATCTATCAGCGGCACTTGTGGTCGACCCGGAACTCGCAATAACCAACCACGTATAAGAGAAACCATCCTATGAAGAATGAACCCCCTCAGGGTTCATGGTGTTATTCCAACTCCCATCTTGCCAACTGCGGATGCCAAACACCTCTCAGTACTTGAACAATGAGTCATGAGACATTTTGGACGAATAATCCGATTATTCCATCAATGGTAAGTGCCATTAGATGGTGAATTTGTCAAGCGAAGGAGCATAATGCGTCAGTCACCAACAGATATCATCCCTGAGGGGGGGGTTGTGGCTTCAAGCAGGCCTCATTTGCGTATGCAGCATATAGGGAATTTACCATGAGATTGAGACTTTAGGGGACCGGTTTTGGTTGAGGAATTCACCATTGACGTGGCAAAGCTCCTCGCAGGCGATTGAGACTCAAAGCAGAACTGCTGCAAGAGATGGCCGAGGATGTCTTGATGAGCCCAATTGCGCAGCCTGTGCGTCCACATTAATTATGCCTACGAAGTCCAACACGCATACTTCCCAATCACTGGGCTATTATGTATCAATAATCCAGCCCGGCAATTGGGACTTTGACTTGTGGCTCCAAAGATGAATTGATCAAAGCCTGGGGGAACATGTGGCAATCTTAGCCCAATCAGTATGCCGCGATCTGCTCCACCAGTGGCTGCAACTAAACCACCTGGGCAGCAAGGTCCCTCTAGGGACTAAAGCCTTAGGCCAGGATAGATGGTGACACAGGATAGCGACTTCTAAGCAAGATCAATCCAGTCATCGCATACGTGATCACCATCTCTCACCCCTGCACAAGGTTTACCAGACCGGTAGTGATGACTCATTCCGTGCAACAACTGCCAAGGAATATCTGCTGTGTTCAAAGAGACCTTTCTTGATGCAAAATTTATGCAGTGGTGGTTATTGATTTCTTGACTGATTAGAACTGCTACCAACCTGGCAGCTTAGGACTGAAGTCCATCTTGAATGTTCATCGCGACTCTATTGATATACCCTGTTTAGCATCTCCAAGGTCCATATCGGCAACCAAACTGCTTGCGCTTACGCAAAGATTATTATCCTTGGGTAGCTGGTTAGATTTTAACAAAGAAATGTTGAGTTTGGGCAACAGGGACTCCTCCGCCACGTGATGGGAATTGGCCCCTATATTGCCAATGGATTGATTTTCGTGGAGCAACAGCGATGAACCGCCACCAACTGCAGGGGGTCCTCAAACCAAGGCCGATCTTGTTAATTGTGCTGTAATGGACATGCGGTTCAGGTGGCAAGCTGTGATAAGCTCTAACATCATAGTGGATGAGAGACTGCAGGATGGGCGTAGGGCATTTATTTTTAATTTATGCAGAAATGATGCTAAAGGGTGGAGAGAATGCATGTGGCGATTGGGTAGAGGTTGCAAACTTAAACAAGTATTAAAAACACAGTGTGTAAGATTTGGTGATGGAACAGAGGACGAAACTTGAGCAAGAATATCAATTCGATGGAGGCACTGTTCACATTCAATCCTTCCATTCCATCCGTGAAGCAAGACTGCATCGCTGATAAATTATCCCATTACTATTCTCGCTTGTGACAGCAAACCTTTCCTGCATCAAAGTCCCAAGAAGCTTGGCCATGACTCCTTAGATATAAATCAGTATCTTTTGCTAGTTGAATATTCAATTTGAAATGTTGATTACCCAAGCCTCTAGCTCCCCTGCTGTTGAAGCAAGTGGCAAACTCGCCTATTTCACCTCTTCTGCTATAGGCCCCCATAATGGCATTGCGGATATTCCTGAAATAATCCTTGTATTTTATTTAAAAAAGTCTCTTATGTTTACAGTATTTACAGTACATTCCCATACTCCTCCCTCTCTACCTTAGCAGCCCAGGCCAATCTGGCCACCAACTCATCTTTCCTAATACCATACTGAGCCTACAGGCCTCCCCATCCCAACACCACTATTATTATTACCCCAACAGCCATCAATAATACGATGCCCACAAAGCCTTTGTTTTTGACGAGACAGGCCATGATTTGATGCGGTCTTTTGATATCTCTAGGTTACTCTACTGTATGATACGAGTATTTAAACACTCCTCTGTAGCCGAGGAAAATGTGCAGTGGAGAAAAGCGGGTGTGGGGAAAGAACCTTTTTGTATTTTTAAGCTTATAGTCTCCTGAATTGTCCGGTACCAGTACAGTTACTGGTGGCTAAGACTTTTCATTTCTTTTCTGAGTGGCAGAATGGGTCCGTTCCGGTATGTGGGTGGTGGGATGTCGTGGGTCCAGGGATGCATGGGTTAGGGGGGCGGGGGGAGTGAGGGAGGGACATGGACGATGATATTGAAAATGGTGATGATGGATGGAAGGAGTTATGGATAACAATAGGGATGAGGATAGAATTTTGGATACCGATGAGCTCGGAGTAACATGCCTGCACTGCTCGCTCAGATTTGTAGGCCAATTATATAGAATGACTCAACCGACTTGGTCACTCTCCATAGTGTATTTCCTGTCAAGTGTGTCTGGACAGGACCCAAGGGAGCATTCTTGCCCTTAGCCATCATATAGTACTGGCCTGGGTAGATTGTGTGATTCTCATAGTCATGGTATCAACTGTGGGGGTGGTGTCACGCGGGATCAATTCTGGCCAAGTCAATGTTTAGACTCAAGGAATCAAGAGCTGAAAACAGTGCACCCATTAGAGTTGCATTTCATGAATGGGTACTGGACCGGAAATATCCTGGATGCAAGGAAAAACAAGGTCCCACTGAGAAGCTGAAGTCAGTGAGTCCTAGTGTAGTATAATCACTGTAAGTGTCTTGCGTCAGATGCACTACTGGTGATGGCTGGCTGGATCTAAGAGGATGCCTCAGAAGCGTCTGACTTGGAGGCTGACAAGTACCAGCCATTCACGTCAACCAGTATAACAAATTCCAAAGGGGACTCTTGCTTGAATGATAACCTCTTGGTACTCTTCTTCACCAGGCAGTGACATGCTATAACAGAAAAAGTCCCGTCGCAATGATCCTAAGTTGTTTAAATAACACTGTGGAAACGCTGTCCGCACACCTAGTTGCCACACAATCCAATGGCCCCAAACCCATTAGCACTAGGCCATCTCAGTGGAGATCTAGGTGAGAAGATTGAGGCGATGGCTCTCAAAGTAGATTGTAAGGACCTATTAGACAATTTGGAGATGGGGTGGGTGAACCAGCTGGTACCAAAGAATAACAGCAAGGTCGGGAGAAAGTTGGCAGAGCTAGCAAAGCCGCTTTGGCAGATCTTGCAGAGAATGGTAATGGAATTGTTTAATGGGGTGGAGGCAGCGAGGGGCAAGAGAGTTGTGGGATTGCAAAGATGGAGAAGAGGTGTATGATAGATTCCCCATAGTGGTATGGAAATCGGGCCCAATTACGAAAGGAATGTTATATTGACGGAAATGTCCAAGCCAGGCTTTTCATCTCTCATTCAGTGAGGTGATAAATTACCACTTCGCAAGATTTACCTCCAACTCCATACACGAGTGCGATTCATGGCTCTTGCTATTGATACTTATAAACTTCTAATTGTAATAGATATTCTGGGTGTGCTGGTCGGCTTCTGTGCGGCAGAATCCCATGCCAACCAAGTCCTCTGTGCAAGCAGATGTAACAATCCTATTGTTGAGCAGGTATGCAACAGGCAACAACAGTTGTCTCATGCGTTAGCAGTCTCACCTTTCTGCACCAATGCGTAGGAAAGTACTATCTCTTCAGAGAGTACGGAACTGGCTTGCTTGTCTTGAGTGATCCGTCGAAGGATACTATCTTTCGAGAATCGTAACATGGGTGGATTGTCGTACTTGCTAGGACTATCACAATAGTCCTGTGTTCACGCGGCCCGTCGAGATCACAATAGTCTCCGGCTTCTTAGAGTATAACCTCCTATAGGGGAGGCGTGTATCTAAAGAGAGTAAATCATAATCATGTTGCAATATCTTAAGTATAGAGAAGTAGTTGGTTGCGTGAAGATCCTATCTCTTGGTCGTTTTTTTTCTTTTTCTTTTTGTTTTTTGTAATCATGCGTTATTTGTTTTAGGTACAAAAAGCCTTATGCAGGGCGAGCTTTAAAGAGAAAAAAACCTATAAATCCAATTATCCCAACCACCCGCTGGACCTCTTCAGGGAAAAAATCAACCATCCGGAATCCATAGGAATAGCTCCCCCCGTCTAGCATCAAAGACAAAACCTCAGACACCTAAGGAAACAATTTATAAGGACGTACAGGAGAGAGACCCAAACCCTTCCACAGGGCCCCTGGTAACAATAAGAAAAGAATCAAGGAAATTACAAGATACAACTACTATTGCCAATATGCCTTGTCCAAGAACACGTACGGTGAATCTGCGCTTGGGGTGGCGGCGCAACAGTCGGGAGTGACGGGAAGGTGGCGACGCATAAGCGTTTAGAAAGTGTCAAGCAGGTAGTGCAATACCATGACGAATTGTAACATACGCTAGGTTTGTGATCGTAGAGTAAATAGCAGGAGGAAGAGAGGGAGGGGGGCGAGCGGAGCCACACGGCAGAGGGAATGCCAGCCAACGACGGGGAGCAGTAGGGTGCCAGCAGGTGGGTAGCAGTAGGGTGCCAGCTGGGAAGGATTCGAAGCAGTAAGGAGCTAGGTAAGTGGGCAGCACAATGCCAGCGGACAGAACCAGGAGGCGGGAGAAGGCAGGATCGCGAGTGGGCTAGCCACCACCGACTAACGGGCTATAGCAAGGACTTTTGGGCCGACACTGAAACCTAGCGGAACCGTGATGTTACTAACTGAAGCTTTCCCTATCCGAGGTAGAAGCCGAGCAGAACTGGAGCCTACGGCGACCGAGAGTCCTGACGCCGTATCGCCGACTGTGAACGGAGTGAGAGGCTTTCCGACAGCGCAAAATGCTAAGCGAGATGCAAAGCAAGAGGGGGGTAAGGGGGAGAACCGAATGTCATGAGCGAGTCAACGATGAACGGGAACGAGATCAGCAAGGAAGGGAGGCCAAAGGGCCCCAGAGGAGCAGAGTAGATGGCTTAATGTCAACTCCTAGGCAGTAGCCATCATGGGAGGAGAGAGGTGGGTGGTGGAAGGTGACGATGATTTCACGTGGTGTTGAGATTTCAATCGCCGGAAGTGGAGGAGAGATGGTTCGTGTCCCTATCTCTGGGTGGTTTTTTTGTCTTTTCTTTTTTTGTAATCATATATTCATGGTTTTAAGGTACAAAAAACTCCATGCAGCGCTAGCTATGGCAAAAACAAAACCTATAAACAATCCAACCGCCCGCTTCACCTCTTCATAGGAAAATTCAAACACCCTGAGTCCATAGAAAAGGTTGCCTGCGCCTAGCACCTAGGATAATAGACGCCAGACACATAAGGAAACAATACATAGAAACGTACAGGTAGAGAGACCCAAACCCTTCAGCAGGCTCCCTAAAACAAAAGAAACCGCCTGTTCGAAGACCCGAAATGCGGGCATGAGGGAGGGGATAGATGATCCTGAACATAAGACAACTCGAAACTTGAGGGCCCACTGAAACCAGGTTGTACGGTCAGGCAGGGCATTACATTGAGGGAAGGCGTTGGACAAAGCCACGGAGGCAGTACTATACCACGAGTAGGCGTAAACGAGGAGGGGTCAACCGATCGGAGGGGGAGACAGGCGAGCGCAGCGACCGGGCAGAGGGGGTGCCAGCCAACGAAGAGTAGCAGTAGGGTGCCAGCTGGTGGGTGGCAGTAGGGTGCCAGCCGACGAGGAGCAGTAGGGTGCCAGCCAGGGGGAGGATTTAGCAGTAAGGTGCCAGCTCATGGGGCACTACGGTGCCAGCGGACTGAACCGGGAGATGGAAGGAGGAAGGATTGCGAGCAGGCTAGCCACAACAGACAAACGGGCCATACCAAGGACTTTTGGGCCGACACCGAAACCTAGCGGAACCGTGATGTTACTAACCGAGGCTTTCCCCATCAGGGGTACAAGCCCAGCAAGCTGAGGCCTATTTCGACTGAGAGTCCGACACCATAGGGCCGACCGTTAGGGAAGCGAGAAGCTTTCCGACCGTGCAAAATCCTAAGCCAGGTGCAAAAGAAGTGCGGGGTAAGGGGGAGAACCGAACTTAATGACTGGGCGTCAATGATGAACAGGAACAAGAACCGCAAGGAGGGGAGGCAGGCCTGCCTCAGGAGAGGAGGGTAGATGGCGTAACGTCAACTCCTATACAGTAGGCATCGTGGGAGAAGAGAGGTGGGTGGGGGAATGTGACGATGATTTCCGGTGGTGTTGAGATTTCCTCGCCAGAGGTGGAGGAGAGATGGTTCGTGTCCCTATCTCATGGTTGTATCCTTTTTTTTAATTTTTTTTTGATATCATGCGTGATTTGTTTTAGGTACAAAAAGGCTTATGCAGCGCGAGGTATGAAGAGAAAAAAACCTAGAAGTCACAACAACCACCCACTTCACCTCCTCGTAGGAAGAATCAAACACCCTGAAACCATGGGAAAAGCCCCCCTCGCCTAGCACCTAAGATACTTTTTTTTTTTTTTTTTTTTTTTTTAAAGTCATGTATTCGTTGTTAAGGTACAAGAAACCGCGTGGAGCGCTAGCTATGGCGTGAACAAAACCTTAATCCCAACACCCGCCCGCTTCACCCCCTCATGGGAAAAATCCAACCCCTCGAAACCAGAGCACACCCCTCCCCCTAGTAGCACCTAAGACGAGAGCAAGACGGAGCAATACCCTCCTCCAGACACGTAAGGAAAGACATGAATAGAAACGAAACCAGAGAAAGACGCAAACCCTTCGGTGGGCCCACCAGAACAAAAGAAAAGATTCTTACGGCACCAAGTGCCGACGGAGAGGAAAGATAAAACTACTATTGCCGGTTGCCTAAGGGAATTCCCCGAACCTAACGGCTTAGGGGCAAGGCCTCGTCATGGGCGGAGTGCCCAGAAAATCGGCGACGCTTCGGACTTTAGCATGGGCCACGGAGGTAGTGCTATACCATGACACAGCGTAACCTACACGCGAGGTTTGCGACCGTAGAGTAAATCGCAGGAGCGGGAGGAGGACGAGGGGAGTCACCCAGCGAGGAGAGCCACTCAGCAGTGGAGGTGCCAGCTATCGTGAGGGGCAGTAGGGTGCCAGCCGAGGAGGCAGGTAAGATGCCAGCTAGGGAAGGACGTAGCAGTACGGTGCAAGCGGATCCGACGCGTGGGAAGCGGGAGAGGGAGGGCTCGCCAAAGACCGAGAAGTACGAACGCGGAGGACCGAAACAGGGTCACGATTTTTCGAACGCCGACCGTACCGACCGAGCAACTCAGGAGAGAGTGCAATACCAGAGAGCAGGGCCACC